>OMJG01000118.1_pt1 | contig 56347 bp, 55 predicted proteins | sample 1646431 | NCBI WGS metagenome assembly OMJG01 (sample SAMN03771674, study PRJEB25209) | food metagenome | isolation source: Cotija cheese | place: Mexico:Jalisco,Michoacan | collected 2011-12-12 | reverse complement strand
GATGATTCTTTGAATCGTTGCGTGAGAGACATTCGTCTCTTCTGATAGGCTCTTGATCGAACGAGCATCAGCTGACTTCATCAGTATTTCCGCTTTGATAAAGTTAGAGATGAAACAGTGTTCTTTTACAATCGGCGTTTCAGCCGTAAACGTTGCTTCGCAAGCTTTACACTTAAACCGCTGCTTTTTGACTCTAAGATAAGTCGGATAAATGCCTGTCATGGGAACCGTGATTCTAGAAGTCTGTGTACCATTTTTAATGATCGTGTACTCTTTATTTGAGATTTGACACTTCTTGCATTCCGTAGGAATATAGGTCAGCGTACAGTCAATAAATTTACATTTCTTCTGTTTATGTACACCGTAAGAAACGCAGTGATCTTCGAAAATCATATTTTTATCTTGAATATCCAGTACTTTTTGCATATCATTTGATGTAGGCAAGTGAGTTCCTCCTGTTGGTGTTTGTTTTAGGCGACTATCATTCTACAGGAGAACTCACTTGTTTTCTATTTTCTGAAATAAAGAAAATGACGTTAGTGATTTCTCACCAACGTCATTTATTATAGAACCAAAATTTATATCACAATCCGGCTCCTGAGCTTCTCTTTTAATTGAAATTTTTTTCTTTTAGATATTGATCCTTTACTTCTTGGAATGCACCTGGTTCAATAGCCTCCAGCTTTTCTCGGACCATTTTCAAAGAGGTTTCATAATCATACTCTTCTGAAAATAGGTTGCGACTATACTTAATGGTTTCCAATACTTCACTATGCTCTGTCTTATGTCGGTATAGTCGTTGACTGACTAATTCACTTAACACAGCCTGGTCTACCAATTCGTCCGTGTCTTTCGCTAGCTGCTCGACATCATCTTCACACATTTCATGCAGTCTGAACACTTCTTTCATATCCAGCTTCGGTGCAGCGATCGACTGACTCAATTGCTCAATATGATCTGTCGTGTAGAAGAAGAAGTCTAAATAACTTCCCGGTAAACCGGGTAAGTGTTTGCTCTCTACATAACGTTTCATTTCGCGCATGGCATTTTCCATTTCTTCCAGATCCGCCTTGATTTCCAGTTCGCTGTTTCGATAATCTTTTAGATTCTGGCTGACTGCCTGGATTTGATCATTGACCGTTTCCAGTTGATCGAATATATGGTTCAACTGCTGACTCGCTTCTGAAAAAGGCAAGCGATCTTCAGCAAGCAGCTCTGCAATTTTCATATATTTAGATTCTTCTGTTTCGATCATACGCTGAGATTGATCAGATTTTTCAGCTTCTTCATGATTCAGTACATAGCTTTGAGAAAGCCGATCGATTTCGATAAATAATTTTCGATTTTGTTCCTTCAAATAATGGAAGATTTTTCTTATTTGGTCGGTCAGTTCCTTTACTTCTTCTCTAGACTCTATTTCAAGTTCCAGTTTGTCATAAGTCTGATCAATTTTTTCTTCCAGCGAGCTGATCTCAGATCTAGCATGACTCACTTCCAATGCACCGATATGTGTACTGATACTTTCCAATTTCACGTAAACTTGAGCCAAATCTTCTTTTATAGAATCATCCGGAAATACATATCCTTCGTCTTTAAGAGATTGATATCCGCCTTCAATCTCTTGAACCTGTTCAGATATTTCATCATCAATCACAGTTAACAGTTCAGGGATTTCTTCCATCAAGGTTTCCATATTGTCGATCGTCTCTTCCAGCTGTCTCAGCAGCTGATTGGCTTCTTCATGATCTCCTTCAGCTGTCAGATTAGAAAAAACAGAGAAGTCATGTTCCATCGTACCTAGGTTCTCTTCCAATGCATCGACGGCTCTGCCGAACGAAAAGCTTTTAGCTAGTAACTCTTTTCGAATCGTATGATACCGTTTTTTAATGTTTTCTATTTTTTTCAGATTGTCTTCTTCGCGCTTCATCAGTTCATCTAATGAGAGATTCAACGTCTTTAAAGCATCGCCAACTTCGCGTATTTTTCCTTCAGCCGCTTCTTGTTCCGTTCCGGACTTTTTAAACCGGTAACGATCAGTTGCTTGCTCTGCTTCAAATAGAAGGCTTTCGACCATTGGGAATTCTTTCGTTTCAATGCGGTCCCATTCAGCTTTCAACTCTTCAGCCGTTTCTTGAGACTGGCCAGTCATACTTTTATGATTGATCGACTGAATCTTTTCTATGGGAAATTCCTTCATGATTTTTGCTTTTTTTGCATCCAGTTCGTCAATGGTTCGATAATATTTTTTTCTGATTATATACGTTGCTATGTATAGTGCCACAATCAATAGCACTAAAACGATCACGACGATTTTTAACGTCATTTGTATTCCCTCCGACTAGGCTCTTGAAACATCTACACTTTCTGCCTACTTTTCTCTTCTTAACAGTATATCAAACATTGAGGAAATATGTTATACTTACTAGCAAATTCTATTAAATAGCTTTACAAAAATTAAACATTTTTGTTGATAGCTTTAGTTATTGTATAAATCTGAATGAAAAGGTGATTAGATGTCAACTTCCACTCCTAAATATATGCTGAATAAACAGCTGGAAGCACTGCTTGAAGGCGAAAATAACATGATTGCGAATCTGAGTAATGCTTCTGCTCTGCTCTTCGAACAACTGAAGGATATCAACTGGGCAGGATTTTATCTTTGGGAAGAGGCAGATGAAGAACTTGTTCTTGGACCTTTTCAAGGAAAAGTAGCCTGTGTAAGAATCAAGAACGGCTCTGGTGTTTGCGGTTCTGCTTACAAAGACCAGGAAACTTATCTTGTACCTGATGTCCATGCTTTTCCTGGCCATATTACTTGTGATGCTGCCAGCGAATCGGAAATTGTCGTCCCTGTGACTAAAGACGGCCGTCAGATTGGTGTGTTAGACATTGATGCGCCGATCAAAAATCGTTTTACCGAAGAAGATCAGGAAGTGCTGGAAGAATTTGTCCGCGTACTAATCAAACATATTTAATCTTGAAAAAGACTAGCTTTGAGACTACCGAGTAACCAAGCTAGTCTTTTTTTACGCTAATATAACTCCGTCCACTTCCAGTTTTTTATTACAGGATAAAAAGTTTCATTCATTTTTGATACTTCTGATACCGATATCCATTCGTAATAATCGTGCTCATCAGATAACTGAATGGCTTTTTCTTCATCGATCACTTTGCACAAATAGATAACCCTGCTACTTGATGGCCTTTTGTATCGTTCATATAATTCCATGTATCGATGAGTTTGACTGGGGCGAATTCCAGTCCGAGTTCTTCGTTAACTTCCCTTATCAGCGTTTCTTCAATGCTTTCTCCAAACTTCACTCTGCCGCCGGGCAATTCCAGCCTTTTGTCTTGAAAGGTTACTTTATGTACAGCAAGGAACTTTCCGTCTTTAAAAATCAGTCCCTTTACTCCAAAATCTAATAACATTTTTCTCCCGCTTTTCATCTAAAAAAAGCCTGCGCAAAAGCGCAGACTTTGTATAAATCAAGATTAACGGTTGTAGTATTCAACAATGTAAGAGTCGTCGATATCTGCAGGCATTTCTTCACGTAGTGGTAAACGTGTCAATGAACCTTCTAATTTTTCTTCGTCAAAAGTAACGAAGTCAGGACGTCCATATAATGATTCAACAGATTCTCTAATGACTTTAACATCTTTAGATTTTTCGCGAACACCAACAACTTGTCCAACTTTTACGCTGTAAGAAGGGATGTCAACGCGTTTTCCATCAACAGTGATGTGACCGTGGTTTACCAATTGACGAGCTTGACGACGAGTAGTCGCAAGACCAAGACGGTAAACAACATTGTCTAAACGTTGTTCTAGTAAGATCATGAAGTTAACACCGTGTTTACCTTCGCGGATTTTACCAGCTTTAACAAATAAGTTAAAGAATTGACGTTCGTTAACGCCATACATATAACGTAGTTTTTGTTTCTCTCTTAATTGACTTCCGTATTCTGAAACTTTGTTACGGCTTGTTGGTCCATGTTGCCCTGGAGCGTATGGACGACGTGCTAATTCTTTACCTGTTCCTGAAAGAGAAATGCCTAAACGACGAGATCTTTTCCAAGATGACCCTGTAAAACGTGCCATGATTGTATTCCTCCAATAATTTTTTTGGAGTAAAATAACGGGATAGAAATTCAGTAATACGTGCAGTTTCTCTGAACTTTCGCCATCGCAGCCGCAGGTTACTCATTAACTGACTTAAGAAACTGTTGACGCGGTTACCATTTCTTGCTGCATTATTTTACACAAAGGCTAGTATATCGGATATCCTTTAGTAAGTCAAGTTTTAGTTCAGATCATCTGGACAGTTTAGAATCTCAGAATAGCCGCGATACCTGTATCGGATGGCATGCTGGCTGTTTCTAAAACATAGACTTTCCCATTTGTTTTCAGTACATTTTGTACGAGTTGGTTAACATAGGCATTGATTTCAGCGCCTTCGTGATATTGCCCATTCTCGTCGATCGTTCCATTTACTTGATAGTGGTCTTCAATCAGCAGGGTTTCGATCTGTCCCTGGATACTCGCCATCGCCAAGTCGCTGTACTGGGCTTCTAAACGGTATTCTGGAGTCGTTTCATTGAAGCGTTCGACTAATGCTTTATAACGGCGATCAATGATTTCATTGACTACTTCGCTTGCTTTGTCTTGAATATCTGCAGTAGTCAACTGAGCCGTTGACCCTTCCACTTTTGTCTCATCTAAATGAGGATTCTTAGATAGTTTTTCAAAATCAGAAATATTTTCAGGTAAAGCAAAAATCACGAGCGGTAAGCCTGTCGGTTTACTGTAGTGTTCGAAGACATATTTGTCGACAACACGGAAATAATTATCCTGGTCAATTTGTACTTCATTACTTTTTTCATTATGACCATGGAACATTCCTTGTCCAGCAGAGCCGTTATAATCAGCGGCATTTAACTCTCCGCCAGTCAGTTCTTCCCCTAGTGCTTTTTCAAGATCTGTCGGTGCATCATCCGGCAGCGGGATTTCTTGCAGTTGTGCTCCGCGACCATTAAATAACCTGAATTTGTCATGGTTCAGACACAATAGGTGATAATAGCTGACATATTGGAAATTGGCAATCAGCGGCAGGACATACGCCTGATTGGAAATCACTACACCATTGTCTATTGGAACACTCAATCTATAAAAATAAGCATCTGTTTTTGTAACGTAAAACACTACGCTGTCAGATATTCTGCGCCAGAAGTTTGTATCATCTCTGACTCCTTTAATTTGCTCTAAAAAGGTTTCACAAGTTTTCTCATCATAAAGATCGCAGATTTTTTCTTTTGCCTCTTTTAATAAATTCTGAAATTGAATTTGATTGGCTTCTGTCTCAAATGCATTTGCCTGTGCATTTAAGGAGATAGACAGATACACCTCATCTGTCTGCAAAATTTCATCGGTTGGAAATGCAAATAATTCTTTCATATTTTCACCTTCCATTGTCTAATTTCCTTTATACATCGATACCTGTATTCTGTATGGATGAAAAGGATGCTATAAATTCATCATACTGAATACGTTATTAATTGTCTAAAGATATGCAATGTCAGTTTATTTCCTGTAAAAAAAGCTTATATTCCAAGCAACAGGCGACGTACGCTCCTATGCTTCTTCTAACCGATGATGAGTATCCAGTAATTGCTTATAGAGAGGCATTAATTGAGTTATCGTTTCTTCAATAAAAGATCGCTGGGCTTTTTCATCCATCAGCAGAGTGCTGGATGAAGAAATGATTCTTCCAACCATCATTTCTCCTTTTTTGACCTTCAGCATTCTTTCCAATAATCGTATGCCTGTCTGCTCCGTTAGCGGTTCTATTTTCGTTTTAGTATGGTCCCCAGAAATGACATAATCTTCTGATAGTTCATTCCAGTTTTCTTGATGATTCAGCAGCGCTTCTCCCATTTCTCGCTCGTATAAAGGTTGATCGATAATGGATACAAAGATAAAAATATACTCTTCGTTGATTCCGATCTGAAGATGCGGAAACTTTTTATAGCCTCGTTTATTCCCGCCGATCGCACTCCATGTCGACTCTGGCGGATTGGTTGTTCTGCGGATATGCTGAGCAATATGAAATGCGGCAGGATACCCTGTCTCTTCAGAAACCATTGGAGCATATTGCTCACCTATACTCTGAAAAACGGGTTGGATATGCTCACGTATCGCTTGCATCCGTTCGTCTAATCCCTGAATGTCAAATATCTCAAAATCTTTTTTTCTGAATGTCTTATGCATAGAATCTTCCTTTATATTTTTCTAAGTAAATAACTCCGTATTCACTGTTTATCCAGTATACGGAGTTATTTTCAGTTAATACGTATTGAATTATGCTGATAGATTCGTTAAAAATTGCAGGACCATATCAGCAGACTGTTTCCCGGCTTGCTCAATAAAAGTATCAAAGGAAACTGAAGCTTCCTCGTCAGCTGTATCCGATAACGCTCTAATAACAATTACTGGAACATCGAACTGATAACAGGTCTGTGCAACGGCTGTTCCTTCCATTTCAGTGACCAGCGCTTCTGAAAACGCTGCTCTGATTTCTGATGTTTTCTTTTGATCTGCAATAAAAGAATCTCCTGTAACGACCAGTCCCTGGGTAATGCTCCAACCAGTCTGCTCAGCTGCTGCAGCAACTTGCTCTATCAACTGAGCATCAGCCTGATAGCGACTTGGCATTTGCGGGACTTGTCCAAAGTCATAACCGAAAACTTGGGCATCCACATCATTATACGTCAGCTCTGTTGAAAGAACGAGGTCTCCTACATGCAGACCTTCTTTAATTCCGCCAGCTGATCCAGTATTCATAACAGCATCTACTTTAAAAGTTTGAATCAACAGAGCTGTTGCGATTGCTGCATTGACTTTCCCGATACCTGACTGGACAACCGTTACCTCTTGATGATTGATTGTACCATTATAGAAAATCTGATTGGCGATCGTTTGTGTTTTCTTATGCTCAATATGGTCAACCAAAACTCTGACTTCTTGTTCCATAGCAGCTATAATGCCTATCTTCATTTATGTAACACTCCTTTTTTATACTGGTTAAAACTATCCATAAAAAGCATATACGAGCACAATAGCTAACAATAAGGCGACAACGATAATGGCTCTGGTCAGTCGTTTTTCCACTTTTCGGTACCGTTCCATCTCGTCTAATCTCTTTTTGGTTGTTCTGCCTTGCTTAGCTAATTCCCGCTCTTTTTTACGGCTGTCCTTTTTCTGTTTTCTGGTTGCTTTAACGTCTTCTTTTTCTTGCTTTTTTTTTTGTTGTTTCAAGTCTTTTCTAGATTGCATATGCTCCTACCTTTTTATTTGAAATTTTGAAGTCTGGTCATTTTCCAATAAAATAATGCAAAAACACTTTTCGAGTCTCTCAAAGTTCCTTTTTCATATTCAGTCCATGCTTCTTCAAATGTGAGTGTCATCAGTTCAATCGTCTCGTCCTCGTCTTTTGGAAGAGGATTTTCCGCTAATTTCAGTCCTCTTGCTTCATAGATTTCAAGAAATTCATCTGTAAAACCAGGCGTGCTGAAAAATGAAGTGACAAAGTTCCATTGTTCTCCCTGATACCCAGTTTCTTCTTCCAGTTCGCGTTTAGCCGTTACCAAGCCATCTTCATCCTCTTCATCTTTCAAACCAGCTGGTATTTCAACACTGATTTGCTCAATGGCTTTGCGGTACTGTTTAACAAACAGCATTTTGTCATCTTCTGTCAATGCTATGACAGCCGCTGCTCCATCATGCCTTACGATCTCTCTTTTTGAATGCTGACCATTTGGAAGCAGCACCTCTTCTATTACATATTTAGTGACTTTCCCATCATAGATCACTTCACTGCTGACGGTCTTTTCTTCAAATTCCATTTAGTTCACTTCTTTCCGTTTATCTGTTAAATTGAACTTATCATTATAGCACTTACACACTTTTTAAGTTCTAACTGTATTTTCGCCTACTCTAGTTATACTATATCCAGCAGCATATGAAAAGCCTAGTTAGATGATAAGCGGTTAAATCATCCTTAGGTCCTATGTCATAATGATTCAATTTTGTGATAAAATAAGGGTACAAATCAAAAGGACATTCTTATGGAGGAACTTAAAATGAAAAACAATCGATTAGCCGAAACATTGATTTATTTACTGACCTGTATAACCATCTTATTTATTTTCATCATGCTTGTTGCACTTGACTTCCCAATTATTCCTGCCGCTCTCTTCAGTACTGCTGCCGGAGTACTGCTGCTATATATGCGCGGAAGAAAGCACTTGTCGAATAATACAAAACAAAAGCTGCCAAAACTTTCTTCAGAAAAAGAAGCTTTCTATGAGTCAAAAGGATTAGGCAAAGAAGATATTCAATATTTCCGTCAAACGATGCAGAATGCAAAACACCAAATCAAAAAAATCGAGACGTATATGACTGCAACTGGAAAACTTAAAGCCATTGAAAACCGAAATAACACGATTCACTTAACAAAATCACTATTCAAAGAAATCATTAAAGAGCCTAATCGACTACATGAAGTCGATCAGTTCCTATATGTCCACTTGCCTTCTTTAGCTGATCTTTCTGAGAAGTACGTGGAAATCGATAACCATCAGGCTAAGAGCAAAGCGACCTATGATATGCTGGATAAATCTGCCCAGACTTTAGATAAAATGTGCCAGCAGATCGCAGAAGATTATGTAGAATTCAAGTCTGATGATATCGAAGATATGGAAGTTGAAGTAGAGCTTGCAAAAAGATCACTGGACAAGGATAATGAATTTAACCATGAATCTATTCATAACGAAGAAGTATAACTTTTGAATATGTTCATTAAAACTGACGAAACTCTTTTCTGAAAGGATGTTACTTTTTATGGTGGATAATCAGAACCAGAATCCCACAAAAGTACAAGACAAAACAAATAGCGAGTTAGACGATCTGCTGGCTAACCCGTTCGGCAATGCAATGGATAATCCTCCAGCTCCTCAAATGCAGACCGAGGATACTTCTGCAGCTGAACAAGCTGAAAATAGAAAGCTGATCGATACACTGCCGGAAGAACGCCAGAAACAAGCACGCGCACTTTCCAAACAAATTGTAGATACAGATATCGATGCCGTTCTCAATTATGGATCGGCAGCTCAGCAAAAACTGGGCGATTTTTCACACTCTGTATTAAACCACGTTCAAAATCAGGAAACAGGTCATATTGGTGAAACACTGAATGATCTGATGTTTCGCTTAAAGGAAAGTAATCCTGATGACTTAAGAGCAGATGATCGTAATATCTTTAAAAAAATGTTCCGTAAAATTAATCGTTCTATTTATGAGACGACCGCAAAATATCAAAAAATCGGTGCACAGATCGATAAGATCGCAGTAAAGCTAGACAAAGAAAAAGATTTGCTGTTGAAAGATAATGAAATGCTCGATGCACTATATGAGAAAAACTATGAGTACTTTGAAGCCTTAAACATCTATATTGCAGCTGGAGAGGTAAAACTCGAAGAACTACAAAACCAAACGATTCCAGAAGCGATGAAAGCAGCTGAGAACAGTACCAATCAAATGGATGTTCAACGTGTTAATGACTTGAATCAGTTCCAGAATCGTTTAGAAAAACGAGTTTATGACTTAAAAGTGGCTCGTCAAATGACGATCCAGCAAGCCCCACAGATTCGTCTGATTCAAAATACCAATCAGGCATTGTCTGAGAAAATTCAGACATCAATCAATACAGCGATTCCTTTATGGAAAAATCAGATTGTTGTTGCACTGACTCTGCTTCGTCAGAAAGAAGCCGTAACTGCTCAGCGTCAGGTTTCTGAGACAACCAATGATCTATTGACTAAGAATTCAGAAATGCTTAAACAGTCTTCTATTGAAACGGCTCGTGAGAATGAGCGCGGCATCATAGATATTGAAACGCTCGAGAAAACTCAAACAGATCTAGTTGAAACTTTAGAAGAGACCTTATCGATCCAGCAAGAAGGGCGTACAAAACGTCAAGAAGCTGAAAAACAATTGGTTCGTATGGAAGATCGCCTAAGAGATCAACTCTTGAAAATCAACGATCGTTAACCTTTAAACTCCTCTTATGATTATGAGGAGTTTTTCTTATAAGTTGAAATGTTTGAACAAAATATCTCAATGTTTTATAGTAGTAACATAAAGAAGCAAAGGAGAGGTGAAAATTATGTTAGGATTTATTTTAAGTTTGATTATTGGTGGTATTGTAGGTGCAATCGGTGAGGCAATCATCGGTAAAGAAGTACCCGGCGGTATTATCGGAAACATTATTTTAGGGTTCTTAGGTTCTGCTCTAGGTGGATTTTTATTAGGAGACTTAGGACCAAGTTTATGGGGTATTGCTATCATCCCTGCAATTATTGGGGCAATTATTTTAGTATTCCTATATAGCTTAATTGCTAAAAAAGCCTAATCACCAAACTTTTAATAACTAAATTTAAAAACCTCTTTAAACCTGGTCTGTCCGATTTAAAGAGGTTTTTTCAATTAGACTTTATTTACATTAGCAGCTTGAGGTCCTCTGTCTCCATCTACAATATCAAATTCCACTTCTTGACCATCATCTAAAGATTTGTACCCTTCGCTGTTAATTGCGCTGAAGTGTACGAATACATCTTCACTGCCTTCTACTTCAATAAATCCGAATCCTTTTTCTGCATTGAACCATTTTACGTTTCCTCTTGCCATCCTGCTTTTCCTCCTAAGTATATACTTGCAACAGACTTCAATGATATAAGAGCTGATCATCCGTTTCCATTCAACTGTACTGCATCTATTACACTTAAAAGTATACAAAAGATTACGAATCTATGCAAGGGCTTTCTTTGTTTTTGTTAAATGCTTAGCATTTATTTCCATTGTATCCCTATTCATTTTGGATTAACTCACTATTGAAACAGAAAAAAGGCCGAGATCAGATGATCTCGACCAATGCTTATCGCTTAGTTTTCGAATAATTCTGGAAAATGTTCTTCGCAGATATGGTGACATCTATGGCATAATTTTCCGACACCTTCTACTTCGATCAAGTCAGGAGAAGTAATTCGACATCTCTCGCAGACTTCACCTTCCATATGCTCTACTTTAATCGATAATCCCTCAAAGTCTAGGATTCGATCATCATCTTCTGTCTTATCAGACAGATTTTTGATCGTAATATTTGAAGCAATCAAGATTTGACGCAAGTTGGTGTCCAGTGACTCAAGTAAATCTTGTACCTCACCAGAAGCATATAACGTTGTATCTGCTTCAAAATCTTTTCCGATTATTTTATTTTCTCGTGCAACTTCATTTGCTTTCAGAATATGATCTCTTAAGTCCATGAACTGATCCCATTTTTCAACAAGCGCTTCTGATCCCGGATAGTCTTCGACTTGAGGCATCTCTGTTAATTGAGCATAACCCTCTTCTTCTTGAAGATAAGTCCAGAGCTCTTCGGCAGTATGTGGAATAATAGGTGTCAATAGTTTTGTCAGTTTCACGATAACCTGATAGAATACGGATTGCATTGCACGGCGTGAGTGCGCATCCGGTGCGTCAATATACAAAACATCTTTAGAGAAGTTGACGTAGAAGTTAGACATGTCAACTGTACAGAACTGATTGATCTCTTTGTATATATCAGAGAAGTCGTATTGGTCATACGCTTCAAGCACATTTGAAACGGTCTTATTCAGGCGATTCATCATATACTGATCTACTGTACGCAATTCTTCATAAGGTACATTATTTTCAGCATAAGAAAAATCTTCAGTGTTTTGAATCAAGAAACGCAGCGTATTTCTGATTTTACGGTAAACTTCAGATACTTGTTTCAAGATTTCCATGCTGACTCGAACGTCAGCTTGAGCATCCACGCTAGATACCCATAAGCGGACAATATCCGCACCCATTTGTTTAATGACTTTGTTTGGAACAATGGTATTTCCAAGTGATTTACTCATCTTGCGCCCTTCGCCATCTAATACGAATCCTTGAGACAACACTGATCTGTAAGGAGCTTCTCCATTGATTGCCACACTTGTTGTCAAGCTTGAGTTGAACCAGCCACGATACTGGTCTGATCCTTCCAGATACATATCAGCCGGGAAAGTCAGATTATCTCTTGTTTTCAATACAGCTTGGTGAGAGGATCCTGAATCAAACCAGACATCCATAATATCTGTTTCTTTAGTAAAATGTCCATTCGGACTTGCTGGTGATTCAAATCCTTCTGGCAGAAGATCTTTTGCTTCTCTTTCAAACCATACATTTGATCCATGTTCAGCAAACAATTTTGAAACATGTTGAATGGTTTCCGGTGTTATGATGGCATCGCCGTTTTCACCATAAAAAATTGGGAGCGGTACGCCCCAGGCTCTCTGACGAGAAATAACCCAGTCTCCTCTATCGCGAACCATGTTGTAGATTCGCTGCATTCCCCATGGCTGCAGCCATTCAACTTCTTGAATAGAATCCAAAATGTCTTCACGGAAATCTTTAATAGAAGCAAACCATTGTGGTGTCGCACGATAAATAACAGGTTTTTTCGTTCTCCAGTCATGCGGATAACTGTGTGTAAAGAAATCGATTTTCAGTAAGGCGTCTTTTTCTTTTAACCATTCTGTAATCATCTTGTTGGCATCATCGTAGAATATACCTTCAAGACCAGGCGCTTCTTTTGTGAAACAACCTTTCTCATCAACAGGAGAAAGAACTTTAAGACCATATTGTTGAGCCGCGATAAAGTCTTCTTCACCATGTCCAGGAGCTGTGTGTACTAATCCAGTACCGCTTTCCAACGTAACATGATCTCCCATGATCACTAAAGATTCACGGTCGTAAAAAGGATGTTGAGTAGTAGCGCGATCCAGCTCAGATCCTTTAACCTCTTTGATCAACTCAACGTTTTCCCAGCCTAATGTTTCAGCGACTTCTTCAGCCATTTTTGAAGCAACAACAAATTTGCGACCGTCAGCTTTAAGCACTGCATAATAGAATTCAGGATTCAATGCGATAGCTAAGTTTGCAGGCAGTGTCCAAGGTGTCGTCGTCCAGATGATCAATGAAGTTTCTTCATCTAAAATGCCTTTACCGTCTTTAACAGGAAAAGCAACATAGATATTCGGAGATTTAACATCTTTATATTCAATCTCTGCTTCTGCTAAAGAAGATTCACTTGAAGGAGACCAATAAATGGGCTTAAGTCCTCGGTAAATGTATCCTTTTTCAGCCATTTTTCCAAATACCTTGATCTGTTCTGCTTCATACTCTTTATTCAAAGTAATATAAGGATGTTCCCATTCTCCAGCAACACCTAGTCGTTTGAAATCAGCACGCTGTGTATCAACTTGCTCCAATGCATACTCTTCACAAAGTTTTCTGTATTCAGCTGTTGTCATAGATTTTCTATCAACACCTGCATTTGTGAGTGCTTGTTCGATCGGCAGTCCGTGAGTATCCCACCCTGGTACATAAGGCGCACGAAATCCTGACATTGATTTATATCTTACAATAATGTCTTTGGAAACTTTATTCAATGCATGTCCCATATGGATATTTCCATTCGCAAATGGAGGTCCATCATGCAGGACAAAGGGTTTCTTATCTTTATTCAGTTCTTGTCTTTTTTCATAAATATTTTTTTCTTCCCATTCTGCTTGGCGGTCTGGTTCCTTATTCGGAAGACCTGCGCGCATAGGGAATTTTGTTTTCAATAAATTCAATGTATCTTTTACTTCCATGTTTTACCCTCTTTTATTCATATTTTCTTACATTAAAAAAAGACCTCATCCTAAAAAAGGACGAAATCTCCGTGGTACCACCTTACTTCAAAAACAAAGTCTGCATTTATACTGAAGATGTGTCTTCCTTAATGTACTTTGTTTTTCTCGACTCTTTAACGCAGAGTAACGTTTTCAGTTACTGGCATTCACTGAAAAAGCTGCTGAAGGATGATCGGTCAAAAGTCACTGCTGAGTTCACACCCTCCTCAGCTCTCTGTCAAGTTCTTTTGACTATCTTGTTTCAGTTGATCGCTATTTATATTAGTATTGTAAAAACACCTTATACATTCGGTAATTCTACTGCTGGTGTCATACCTTCTTGGTACAGAGGCTCTTTTGGTTCATCTTCATTAACCGATTCTTCCGGAATATCAGCTGTCTCCGTTTCATCTCTTTCATCAAGTTCAGTTTTCACTTCGTTGATCACATTTGTTTCAACTTTTTCAGAAGCAGGAGGCTGCAGAAGATCATCCCACTCTTCCTTTTTTACAAGTTCAAGCTGTGACTCGATCATCAACTGTAATCTCTGACGAAAGATACGACTCTGTTTGCGTAAAGCTTCTGTTTCTTCTTCAATTTTTCTAGCTTTTCCAACCGCTTCTTTTAATAACTCATCCGCGTGGTCCTCTGCATCCTGACGAACATGAGATGCGGTATTTTCTGCTTCTTTTGTAATCATTTCCGCTTCTTTTTCAGCATTTTCTTTTAGACGATCTGCGGCATCTTGTGCTACAATGATTGATTTATTCAGAGAATCTTGCATTTGATCATAGTTCGCTAGTTTTTCTTCTACAAGAGCCAATTTCTTTTCAGTTTCTTTCTTCTGTTTCAATAACAATTCATAATCCTTGATGATCTGATCCAAGTAATCATTTACCTGGTCTTGGTCGTAACCTCTCATCTTGACAGAAAATTCTTTGTTATGTATATCCATTGGAGTTAAAGCCATTGTCGAGTCCCTCCGTAATTTTTTTATGAACGATTTATTTAAAAATGACTAGGTTAGATTTGCTTATTAGTATAATGAATATCCTGGATTAATACAAGACCTTATTGATTCCTGTCCAGGATATCCAATTCTAATCTGATTTTTTCCTTTTTTGTTTTTCCTTCGATCGATTTTAGCTTTATTCTGCCAAATCCACGAATTGAAAGGACGTCTGAAATGCCCAGTACAATATCCGGCCGGTCGATCTCATTCCAGTTTACTTTTACTTTACCGGAAGCAATCAATTCTTTTGATCGTTGTCTGGATAAGTTAAAAGCATTGGCTAAAACAACGTCTATTCTCAAAGAAGAAACGATGACACTCGTACTCTCCCACTTATCTTTTGGAACAAGTATATCTGTGTATGCTTTTTCTTCAAAATTCACTTTAATTCGACCAATGCTGTCGATTTGGCTAATTAGAAATGGCATGATCGTTTCGTCAACGAAGCATTGCCAATTGAGCCCATCTGTAACAATATCTCCAAGGGTATCTCTGCTGATCCCTGCTCCAATAAGCGATCCGAGAATATTACCATGAGATAAGTCAGCAAACTTCACTGGATAGCTGATTTCACAAATAGAAACTTTAAAGTCTTCTTGCGCCGGTTCATAATAAGCTGGTGCAAGGAAGATCCGTCTGCGTTCTGCTGCCTCATATCCGCCAAAACTATGCAAAACAATCTCACTATTCTGACCAGCAACGGATTCAACCATGAATTGTTGTCTTGGATCGAGGAAGGGCGTTAAATAAGGTGTATACTGTTCTTCTACTTGACGGACCCAGTCATACACTGAGTCGATAAAGAGCTGTTCGTCTTTTCTGAAATGCTGGTATACATTATCCATATCTGCCTCACGATATCCCTAGTTGATAAAGCAATTGATAAATAATATCAAAGAGTGGGCCTAATCCCATTTCAATTAGAGATAAGGCAAGTAACGCAACTAGCCCAGCAAGACTGAACATACCGATCGGCGGAACGAATCGACGGAAAAATGATACATAAGGTTCGCAGATCCGGGCCAACAATTGTCCTAAGCCAGATTGATAAGCTCCTGGGAGCCATGACATTAAGAAATAAACAACCAGCAGCAGTCGATAAATATTGATTAGACTGCTTAGCAGATTATAGATCGAAATTAAAATTTGTGACACCATTTAATAAAGTCTCCGTTTCTGTTAAAAATCCTGATTTTTCAAAGCCAGCAACTCAGCTCCGTCAAGTTCAACAGATTGAGGAGTACAAACAAAAATTTCTTCACCGATTCTTTCAATATCGCCTTTAATGGCATAGGTAGCCCCCATGAGAAAATCAATAACTTTTTTAGCTTGATCTTTTTCCATTCTTCTAAAGTTCAAGATAACAGACTGATTATTCAGCAAAATATCAGCTACAGCTTGTACTTCAGAATAAGTGCGCGGTTCCATCACATGAATACGAGGTTTTTTCATTGCTTGCTGTTGATTGATCGCGACAACATTTTGATTTTGAACGGTTTTTCTAACAGGTTGACTTTTATTGAGTACAGGCTTGGCTGCTTTAGGCTTCGGCTGTTCTTTTTTTGATGAAACAGCAGACTGTTCAGCTGGCTCTTCCACTTCTTCAGAATCTTCTTCTAAAAAGAAAAAGTTATTTAACTTGTCTTTGATTCCCATTTATAAGACTCCTTTCGAAAAGACCTGATCCTTATCTCTTTCTTCTTCTTCTAAAAAACGGCGGTGTATCGACTTCATCATCTGATCCAGAACGATTTGATGCATCATCTCTTGAAAACAGATCTTTTTCTTTGGTTTCTTCAGGTGCTTCTTTTACTTGATCAAGATCAGCATTGTGACGGTCTCTTAAGTTAGGTTCTTTTCTGATATCCCAGTTTCCGAAAGGGTCGTTTTCTGCTTTTTTCGGTGTACTTGCTTGAGTATTGATTTTATTTGCTGCAGAAGGTTTCTTCGTCTCTTTCTTCTCTCCATCAATACCTGTTGCAATAACTGTTACAACAACTTCGTCTCCCAGTTCCTCATTAATAGATGTACCGAAAATGATATTTACGTCGCTTGTTGCTGCTGCAGAAACAATATCGGAAGCATCTTGTGCTTCGAAAAGCGTCAAGTCTGATCCACCTGTAATGTTCAGCAATACAGATTCGGCTCCGGCTACAGAAACTTCCAGCAATGGAGAAGAGATGGCTTTCTTCGTTGCTTCTGCTGTTCTGTTTTCCCCTGTTGCAGTTCCGATTCCCATTAAGGCAGAACCTTGATTTTCCATTACTGTTTTAACATCAGCAAAGTCTAAGTTTACATATCCTGGATTTGTAATCAAGTCTGAAATTCCTTGCACACCTTGACGCAGTACATTATCGGCTTCTCTGAATGCTTCCATCATTGGGGTCTTCTTGTCTACAATCTCAAGCAGACGATTATTTGAAATCGTTACTAAGGTGTCAACATGCTCTCTCATTGATGCAATTCCTTCTGCTGCAAAACGCCCTTTTTTCGGCCCTTCAAAGGTAAACGGACGAGTAATGACACCAACTGTTAAAGCACCTTGTTCTTTTGCGATTCTAGCTACAATACCAGCAGCTCCTGTTCCAGTTCCGCCGCCCATTCCAGCAGTTACAAATACCATGTCTGCTCCGCTTAGCGCTTCTGCGATTGCTTCTTCACTTTCTTCTGCTGACTTTCTTCCAATTTCCGGGTTCGCGCCGGCGCCCAGACCTCTTGTTAATTTGGGCCCTAATTGAATTTTAGTTTCAGCTCTCATCATATCCAGTGCTTGCACATCTGTATTGGCAACAATAAATTCTACACCTTGTACGCCGTCTTGGATCATTCGGTTGACCGCGTTACCTCCGGCACCTCCAACACCAATAACTTTTAATACCGCACCTTGCGATGCAATCGTATCGAATTCTAAATCCATTCTTTTTCCTCCTGTTTACGATATTTAATCAAAAAATGTCGAGAAAAAGTTTTTAATTTTTTCTGTGAAAGGTTGTTTTTCTGACGAATTTGATGAATATGCATTTGTTTCGTTATGCGATGAAGATTGAGTATACTCAGACTTTGACTGAGGCTGCTGGATTTGACCAGCAGAAATCAACCCATGATTAGATAAACTGACTTGATTGATCAGTTTTTGAATACCCTCTAATTTCCCTTCGTAGTACACTAATGAAATTGCATTTGTAAAGGATGGGTACCGTACACCCATATAATCTGGTATGTACACTGCTACTTCAACTTCGAATATATCTTCTGCCAGTTCTCTGATTCCAGGAATCGCTGCTGCTCCACCTGTCAACTTCACTTTTCCAGGCAAGGAAAGTGCCCCTATCCGGTTCAGCTCAGCCTTTAATGTTTCAAATATTTGTTCCACTCTAGCTTCAATAATTTCGGCGATATAGGACTCTTTAACTCTGACCGGTTCTTTTTCGCCCACTACATCTACTAAAACTGTCTGATCTGCTGATGCTTGAGATGAAAAAGCGTAGCCAACTTCTCTTTTTAGGCTTTCTGCATTTTGCAGAGAAGTATTCAAGACTAAAGAAATATCTTTTGTAATGAATTCTCCGCCTTGCTGTTCAACATAGACATATTTTAATTGATGGTCGTGAATCGCAGAAGCAGTTGTCTGCCCGCCACCGATATCGATCTGTACAGTACCAAATTGTCTTTCATCTTCAGAAAGTACGAGCTGAGCCATTGCTTGCGGCTGCAGAATCAAATCCTGGATTCCATGACCTGATTTTTGAACACATTTTTTGATGTTATGGACGATCGATTTAGGAATGGACAACATTGTCCCATATAATTCCAGTCGTTCTCCCACCATACCGCGCGGATCTTTGATTTCATCGAATCCATCGACAAGAAACTCTTCAACCATTATAGAGATCATCTCTTTATCAGAAGGTACCTTTGTCAAACAGGTTTCTCTGATTAATTGTTCGACGTCTTGATCAGAAATTTCCTGGCTGCTGTCGTTTATCTGGATATAACCATTAAACGGGATAATCTCTACACCATTTGCAGGTATTCCTACAACTAAATCTTGTATCTCTAACCCTGACTTTTCTTCCGCCTGCTTTACAGCATGGGCAATCGCGTTGCTGGTTTCATCGATATCAACGATCATGCCTTTGTTTAATCCTTTAGACTTTTCGCTGCCGACTCCAATTACATTCATTTGATTATTGAGGACTTCAGCTACAATGACTTTTATAGAAGTCGTTCCAATATCTAAACTTGTATAAATTCCATTTTTCATTGTTGGATAACCCTCCATTCTCTATAAGATAGTTTTTATTCTGTTAAGGACAAATCTTTTTTTCTAATTGTACATTTATAATGCCTCGAATCCAAAAATTGGATCCGAGTTGATTTTTTCATGAAGTTACTGTTTATTTTACCACACATCGCTAGTGTTATTGAAGATAGTTTGGATATTTATCCCTTCAAAAGATAACGATTGTGTAACAATCTCTGAAATATATGAACTTATTCAGAAGTCTCATTTAGATCAACCTGGTTTTCTTCATCATAAGATTGTTCATCTTCAGAAGCAAACGGGATGAAATAAGCTCCAGCTTCCAAATCGAACAGACCATTCTCGCCTTTAACCGCTTTTACCAACTGTGGATAATGCTGCATTCTTTCAGAAAAACTCGGAATTGAAGCAAGGATTTCGTTTCCATTGTTCATATAAGCTTTGATCAGCAGCGAGTTCCTTTCAGATTCCACCCATTCAACTTCAGAAATCATTGCTTGAACGGATGTACTTAGTGTATTATATTCTGCCATCATCTGTTCCAGCACTTCACTATCATTGAAATTCCGCATAATAGGCAGACCACCATTCGTATTCGGATTGGCTTCTTCAAGTACAGCACCATTTTCCAGCACTTTATAATATTGGTCATTTTTTATCAGTAATGCTACCGTCTGGTATTCGCTGACTGCAAAATTCAATTGATTCAATCCGCTGATATTCAACTCTATGCTTTCGACCTGCGGCAGTGACTCTTTAACTTTTTGAGAAATGGCCTCTCTCTCCAGATAGGTTTCCCATAAGGATTGCCCAGATTGAATTTCACTGCTCTCTATAATTTCTTGGTCAAGCACTTCATTTGAACCTTGGACCGTCAGAGTATCAATTTTGCTGTATGGGGTAAGAAAATACACAGAGATCAGCAGCATCATCGAAAACAGAATCATTAATACAGACCATTTTAACTTGAGTCTTTTCCCATATTTGTCTTCATGACGAGGAGAGTTATGTTTTTTTTTCGAATAAAGATCTTTTGTATTCGTTACTGTAGACTGTACTGGTTGTTCTTGATTCTGCTTCAACAAACTCTCCTCCTATTCGTCTCAAGTTTTTTTGATAGTATTTATAACGGCAATCAATTCGTCTGAAGCTTTTTGTTTCCCAATTTCTTTTGAGTGTACAGCCATTTGTTTTCTTTTATTAGAGTCACTCATCAGTTGACTGATTTCTTCCACAAACCGTTTTTTTGTCAGTTCCGATTCCTTTATCATGACAGCTGCATCTTTATCTGCTAGACTCAATGCATTTTTCGTCTGATGGTCTTCGGTAACATTCGGACTGGGAATCAAGATGCTCGGCATTCCCAGAGAAGTTAATTCTGCGAGAGTTGTAGCACCGCTTCTGCCGACAACCAGAGAAACTGCCGCAAAGACTTTAGGCATTTCTTTGATATAAGGCACAACCTTCACTGTGTCAGAAGGGTAGACAGAAGGATACTTCTGCTTGAGCTTAATTGAGATTTCCTCAAAGTGCACCTCACCTGTAACATAAAGCACTTGATAATGCTGTTCTTCAAGCAAGTCAAAACTTTCTATAAAGGCTTGATTGATTTTTTGAGCACCTCTGCTGCCGCCAAAAATCAACACTGTTTCTTTTACAGGATCTAGATCAAACTCTTTAAGTATAGGCGACCATTCAATGCCTGCTACTTCCTGTGCCCGCGGATTCCCGGTATAGACAACCTTTGATTCATTGCCTTTGAATTGATTTGCTGCTTCCTCAAAACAAATTGCAACTTTGTCAACATAGCGTGCTAAAAATTTATTGGTGATTCCTGCAACACTGTTCTGTTCATGAATCATTGTCGGAAAACCGGCTTTTGCAGCCGCATAACAAACAGGAGCGCAAACGTAGCCGCCAGTTCCGATCACTATATCCGGTGAAAATTCTTTTACAATTTTTTTAGCCTTGCCGATACTCGTCAAGAACAGTTTCACAGTGTTCAGATTATAGAGTATGCCGGATAGATTCAGTTTCCGTTTAAACCCCTCTACTTCAATCGCTTTAAATGGAACCTGATTGTCTGGAACGATCTTGCTTTCTAGACCTCGACTGGTTCCTATATAAAGAAATTCTGCAGTTGGATAGATTTCTTCAATTCTTTTTTTGAGAGCCAGCGCCGGATAAATATGTCCGCCGGTGCCTCCGCCTGTTAAAATGACTTTCATGCTTTACACACACAAGGTGCTTTATGCCTCCTCTTGCCGGGATCGGATAAATCGTTCGATGCTTTCCATATATGCATTCCCTCTCACTTCAAAGCTCGGATATTGATCCCAACTTGCACAAGCCGGAGAAAGCAAAATAATATCATTAGGATCACTGAGTTTATAAGCTTCTGGGACTGCCTGTTCTACATTGACGACTTTCATGGTTTTTGAGACGCCTGCACGTTCAGCAGTTTCTACTATAGCATCCGCAGTTTCACCAAATGCCAATACCGCTTTGACATGCTCTCTCATTGACGGAATCAATTCATCAAAAGAAACCCCTCGATCTAAACCTCCGGCTAATAAGATAATCGGCTCTTTAAACCCTTCTAACGCATTGATCGTTGCTAAAGAATTGGTCGCTTTAGAATCGTTGTAGAACTTCCTGTCTTCAAATGTACATACAAATTGAGTACGGTGTGTAACCCCTTTGAATGCACTCAGTGCTTTTTTAATTGCATCATTGGACTGTCCAAGCAATTTAGCGACAGCTATTGCAGCCAATGCATTCTCTAGATTATGTTTCCCCGGCAGTAAAATGTCCTCAACCTTCAAAACAGCTTCAGTATTATAGTAGATGATACCGTTATTGATATATACACCTTTTTCCAGCTGCTGTTTTCTTGAAAAAGGAACCAGCTGAGCCCGACTATGCTGACGTGCCAATCCTGCTAATTCACTCTGATCCGCATTATAGACAAAAAAATCGTCAGCATCTTGGTTATCTGTAATCTTCAGTTTTGCTTTAACATATTCTTCTCTTGTCCCATGGTAATCTAGATGCGCTGAATAAAGGTTTGTGATGACTGATATAGCCGGCTTCAGTTTACGCGTGCCAAGTAACTGGAAACTAGATAATTCTAAAACAGTCACATCAGATACTTCTGCTTTCATCGCTACTTGACTGGCCGGTGTTCCGATATTTCCAGCCGCAAAAGCTCTGCCGCTCTGACGGTCTGTATTCAAAATATCCGTTACCATTGTCGTTGTGGTTGTTTTTCCATTAGTACCGGTAATTCCGATCATCAGGCTTTCGTTGACTTCATAAGCCAGTTCGACTTCAGTAATGATGGGAATGCCTTTTTCAATCCCTTTTTTCACAATTGGATTGGAGTAAGGAATTCCCGGATTTTTGACAATCAATTCAAAGTCTTCATCAAGCAGATCGATGGGGTGTCCACCAGTAATGACTTTCAATCCTTCGTTGATCAACTCTCTGGCAGCTGGATTATCATCTAGATCTTTATAATCATTAACGGTAACCAATGCCTTTAAGCTATGTAATAACTTCGCTGCGCTTACACCACTCAGCGCCAGTCCCAGCACGAGTACTTTTTTATCGGTATACTTGTCGACTTGTTTCATTTCATATTCCTCTTTTCTAAACACTGCCTTATCTCGATGGCCAAGTAAAATAGTTTAAAAACTGGAAGCAGATTACTCTACGTCCAGCTTTTTTTATCAATTCATTATACCAAAATCAGCAATACGACCAAAGCCATAAGAAATCCGATAGTCGAAAAGATTCCTACGATCTTCCATTCACTCCAGCCATCCATTTCAAAATGATGATGAATCGGGCTCATTTTAAAAATTCTTTTTCCTCTTAATTTAAATGACCCCACTTGCAGCATCACACTTGCTGTTTCACAGACAAAAACCAGTCCGATCAGCAACAGTGTCCACTCTTGATTCAATAAAATCGAGACACCTGCTAATCCAGCACCTAACGCTAAAGAACCGACATCTCCCATAAAAATCTTTGCCGGCTTTTTATTGAACAAGAAGAATCCAAGCAGTCCGCCAAATACAGCTAACGTAAATACCATTACATCCCATTGAGATTGAATTGCCGCGATGATTGCATATGCTGCATAGGCAATCATTCCTGTGCTGGCCATCAATCCATCAATACCATCTGTCAAATTTGTTGCGTTAGAAAACCCAACCAGCCAGAATAAAATGAATAGACTATAGAATACCCCAAGTTCAAATGTTCCGATAAACGGCAGGGTTAATGCCGTCGGATATCCTAATAAGTATATTCCGATGAAAAAAACGATGGCTCCGATTATTTGACCAATCAGCTTCTGCAGACTCGTCAGCCCTAGATTCCGCTTCATAATGACCTTGATGTAATCATCCAAGAAGCCGATCAATCCGTAAAGAACGAGTATGAATACTAGTAAAATAAGACCGGTCGTTAAGACATTTAGTAAATAGCTTGCAAACAAGATTGTTGCAGAAGCAGCTATCAAAAACGAGACACCGCCCATTGTGGGAGTCCCTGATTTGCTTTCATGCCATTTCGGCCCTTCTTCTCTTGTTACCTGTCCCAATTGTTTTCTGCTAAAATATCGAATGACAAACGGCATTGATAAAATTGTAATCAGAAAACTAACTAAAACTGGAACGATGACTCTCAATAAATTCAACATATGCTACCTTTTCTCCTTTAACCCATTTCATTAATTTGTTATTCTTGAATTTCCGTTACCGGCTGCAAAGTAATTTCAATATTTGTACCGGTTTCTATAAATGAATGAGGGTCAAGCGATTGATTCGAAACATACCCTTCCCCTTCGAATTCAGCAGTTACTCCAGTCATTTCCGATAATTTCATTACATCACTTCTTGACCATCCAGTCATATCCGGCAGGGTCATTGCTCCATCTGTCAGGATCAGAATGCGCTGGTCATCATACAATACTGTCTCTGCGGCAGGATACTGCTGCACAATTTTATCGCCGGAACCGATGACTGCACTCGGGTATCCAAGGTCTTTTACTTTTGCTGCAGCTTCTTTAGTGCTTTGATCTATTAGATTCGGCATATCTGTAGTTTTCGTTTCTTCTGAATCAGCGGTTTCTGCACTGATGGACTCCAGCGCTCTTTTCATAACTGGATTGAAGATTTTTTGTACAACTTCACTTCCATGTCCAGACCCATTCAGTTCTGGTTGTTGGACTGTTACATAAAAAATGAGCTCGGGATCTTCTACTGGCGCCATCCCTACAACAGAATAAACGTAGTTGCTGTTTCCTGAAAAATATTTTCCGGTTTCCGGATTGTACAACTGAGCAGTTCCGGTCTTAGCAGCAATATCATAGCCTTCAATTTTATACTTTTTGGCTGTTCCATGCTCATTAGTAACCGTTTCGGTCAAATAATCCAGCGCTTTTCGAGCTGTTTCTTCACTTATCAGACTTTCTGTATATTCCGGTTCAAACTGTGTTGTCTCTTTGGTGTCAGGATCGGTAATATGGTCGACCAGATAGGGTGTAACCATTTGTCCTTTATTGGCAATTGCAGAGAAAGCTTTCAACATCTGTGCTGGTGTAACACTTAACCCTTGACCGAATGAAGTATTGACTTTTTCCAGCGGCCATTCATAGTTGTTGTTCCCACTGTACTCGTTAGGCAGATTCATTCCAACTGCTGTTCCGAATCCGAAGTTGTCCAGATATTTCTTCCATGTATCATATCCCATTTCTTCCACTTGATGAACAAATGCCACGTTACTTGAACGAGCTAGTCCTTCTAAGTAGCTGATAGTACCCCATCCGGCCGGGTTAAAATCATGTACCGTTCCTCCGGCAACAGAGATTTTACCTGATTCATAAAAATCTCCAGGTCGAAACGTTCCTTCCTGGATTGCAGCGGCCAGAGTCATCACTTTCATTGTAGATCCCGGTTCAAACGCATATTCTACTAGTAGATTCTGCCAAGACTGATCGATTCCCTCTTTAGTCGTTGCATTAAAAGAAGGGCGTTGAGCTGTAGCCAGAATCTCCCCTGTCTTAGCATTCATCAGTGTAGCAGTAACCTTTTCAGGAGAATGGGATTCTTCGACTTCATCCATAATACTTTCCAGATATATCTGCAGACGACGATCTAGTGTAAGATACAAGTCGTTGCCGTCAACAGCTGCAACTTCTTCAACTTCCTGTCCTGGGATCACGTAGCCATAACGGTCCTTTTGATATTCGATTGAGCCATTCTTACCGCTTAGGACATCATCAAACGTTTGTTCCAACCCCATAATTCCAGTCAGCGGCTGTTCATCGCTTTCTTCATCCTTGCTTTGAGCTTGTGCTAGCCCGATCGTATGAGAAGCAAACGTTCCATTTGGATATAGTCTGGTCTTTTTGTCTTGGAATGCGATTCCGGTAAGATTTTTCTCTTTTAACGCTTCTTCTATATGGCTGACTATATCATAGGACAAGTTATTGCCTGCTGTCCCAAATTCAACCTGAGCTGCATCTTGGTTTAACCGTTCTAAAATGTCTTCTTTACTGATCGATAGATATTCAGCCAGCACATCAGCAACCTTTTCCGGCTCCTGTACATGCTGAGGTCTGGTTGGGCTGGACCATTCATCTGTCAATACCGCAATAATCTTATAAGAGTTTGCATCCATTGCGATCGGATTGCCATCCTTATCATAAATTGTTCCTCGATTTGCCTGAATGACACTGCTGCGGGTATAAAGTTTATCTATATTTTGAAGCAGATTTTCTCCATTAATTTCGCCTTTGACCATGATCCAAGAAAAACGAAGAGCTACAAATCCAAATAGAATAAAACATGCGGCATATAAAAATATGGCAATCATTTTACGATTACGAAATGGATTCGTAGCTTTTATTTTCTTACTGATTTTTTTCATTGAGAAACATTCCTAATCTGTTCTTCGTTCATCTTTAAACCGTTCTCTTCAGCAATTTGAAATACTCTGTCATATTGAGAAAGCTCTTGAATATTTTGTTCCAGATTCGCATTAACGACTTGAATATCAGCAGATTGCTGCTGCAGATCTTGAGCAGAACGGTTGGTAGTCGACAGTATCATCGCCATACTGATGTTTGCTACCAGCAGTCCAAATAAAATAATACCGAAAAAGCTGACTACCCAGACTTCTAAACGAGTAATGCCTCGTTTTACTGTTTTTCTAGTATGTAGTGTACCAGGCTGCGATTCTGGCTGCTGCACTGGATTCGGCATGACTTGCATATTGACTTTTCTTGCCAGGTTATCATTCATGGCCATACAAATTCTCCTTTCCTAGGTTTGTTTGTTTATTCTTTTTCTGTTTGCTTTTCTGCAACTCTTAATTTTGCACTTCTAGCTCGATTATTCTGTTCAAGTTCCTTTTCGCTTGGTAGAATCGGCTTCCTGTTGACCAGTTTCAGCGGCGGTTGTTTAAAGTCAGGCATGACAGGCAATCCTCTTGGTACATCAGGCAGCTTAGAATAATCTTTGAATATCTGCTTCACAATTCGGTCTTCTAGAGAATGAAAGGTGATTACACTGATTCTTCCTTTAATATCAATCAAATCAACCGCTTGCTCTAAGGAATCTTCTAGTGCACTGAGTTCATCATTCACTGCAATTCGAATCGCTTGGAATACTCGTTTGGCAGGATGTCCGCCTTTGCGTCTGGCTGGTGCCGGGATAGCTTCTTTTATCAAATCAACCAAGTCTTGAGTTGTCTCGATCGATTGCGTTTCCCGATAAGTTTCGATCTTTCTGGCGATCTGTTTAGAGAATTTTTCTTCTCCATATCGGAAAAAGATTCTGACTAAATCAGAATAAGTCCACTTGTTGACCACATCATAGGCACTCAGCGCTTGCTCTCTATTCATTCGCATGTCCAAAGCAGCATCTTGATGATAGCTGAATCCTCTCTCTGCTTCATCCAGTTGTGGTGAAGAGACGCCCAAATCATATAGAATGCCATCCACTTTGTCGATATTCAATTCCTGTAAAGCTTCTTTTATGTATCTGAAATTAGATTGTACAAAAGTTACTTTTCCTTCATCGACTGCTGACTTCAATTGACTTTTTGCATGTTCGATCGCTGTGCTGTCTTGGTCGAAGGCATATAGGTGTCCTTTATCACTCAACTGTTCAAGGATCAATGAACTATGTCCAGCTCCACCTAATGTACAATCGACATAAATACCATCAGGTCGAATCGCAAGCCCATCTGTCGCTTCTTTCAGCAGAACGGTTTCGTGTTCAAACGCCATCGTTCACCCTCCTGTCTTTTTCTCTTATTTATAAGATTGAAATTTTTAAATATTATCGTTAGAACCCAAAGTCAACCATCTCTTCTGCCATATTTTCAAATGAACCTTCCGCTTCTTCTGAAAAGGCCAGCCATCTTTCTTCACTCCATATTTCAAAGCGTTCAGATACTCCAACAACATAACAGACTTTTTCCAAGTCAGCATGCTGTCTTAAGGTTTGTGGTATATTGATACGACCTTGCTTATCGAGCGAACATTCTGTGGCAGCAGAATAGAAAAATCGGGTAAATGCTCTAGATTCTTTTTTTGCGAGCGGTAATTGTTTCAGCTTTTGTTCAAGAATCTCCCATTCTTTTTGGGGATACCCAAATAAACAGCCATCCAATCCTCTTGTGACAATGAAATATTCTCCCAAATCATCTCTAAATTTGGATGGAACAATTAAGCGTCCTTTTGCATCAATGTTATGCTTAAATTCTCCCATTAACATTTCACTGCCCCCTTTCCCCACTTATATGGCATAGTCTACCACAATGCCCCACTTTCTACCACCCAATATCAGGAAAATCATTAAAAAATATGTAATTTTTATAACTCTCAACCAATAATAATAACTGATGTTCCCTTTATGACTTTATAAGCATTCGTAAAGGTCTCCACTCACTTGTAAGATATACAAAAACGGTATATACGTTCCCATAAAAAAGAGCGCTCATAAAAATATGAACACTCTTCCCCACTCAAAATATTAATAATTTAAATCAGTAATCAAATCATAACAACATGATGATTCCCAAATAAATATGCAATATTAATGCACAAATAAACACGTACCTCCACCATACTCTTAAGCATTTAATCATTGACAAACGTTTAAGCTTGAACGTAAAATAACTGGTCAATAATATTCCGATTACTGCAGCCGCAATGAACAAATACGGCAGATAACTGCTGCCCGTTATCAACATACTGAATACGTGATTCATTAAAATCAGTACAGGCGTCACGACATCTACAACTTTGATAGAAACTTTCTGTTTTCTGAATTGTTTATTTACCCATTTACTTGGAAGCAGCAGCAGAAATGGGCTCAGGTAAATCAAAATAAAGGTTAAATCAATATGCGGTTCTTGCAATTTGTCACCTACTTTGTTCTGGATAAAAAACTTACACTCTCTATGTACAAATCCTATCACGTTCTTTATATGATATCATACTAAAAAACCTCTATTTATAAGTAAATAGAGGTTTTTGAGATTAAATGATTATTTTGCTGTTTCTTTTCCAGCGTAAAATCCGCAAGACGGGCATACGTGGTGGTTACGTTTAACTTCTCCACATTTTGGACAATCGCTCATGTTAGGAAGATCCAATTTAATGTGCGTACGTCTTTTTGCTTTTCTAGATGTAGATGTTCTTCTTTTAGGTACTGCCATGTTCCAACACACCTCCTTAAAGGTAACTTAGATACTCATTATTAATGCTTCGTTTAATAACATGATCTTAAAATAAATGATCAACAGACTCTTGCAGCGTTACTCATCTTCTTCAGAAAACAACCCTTTAAGTGCTGCGAATCTCGGATCTTCTTTCTCTGATAAACGCTCTCTTACACCTTCACCGTAGGCATCTTCTGAAACAACTTTCCAGTCGCTGCCGCTTGGCATTTCCCCGCTTTTCAGCTCTTCTGGAGTGAAAACCTGAGTTGGGATAGCTGTAAGAACTGCATCTTCGAGTGGTTTGTGCAAATCAAGTGTTTCTGAATCGAGCTCAACGATGATCTCTTGCTCACCATACTTTTCAGGATCAATAACTGTTCCGGAAGTAAGATAAGTTTCGGAAAACGGAATACGCAAATCAACATCAACAGGCTCAAGAGAACGTGAAGACGGAAGAACTAAACGGATTTCCAAGTTAAGATCAACCAGAAACTCATCTGCACTCTCAACCGTTAATAAACCATCCATTGTTAAAGGCGCTGCATCAAGAATCAACTGATTTCTATTTTTCAATGCCTCAGTCAAGTCTACTTGACCAGACAATGTGATCGATTCTTCTTTAAATTTTTTCAGTTCGTTCAAAGCCCATTTGATTTTCATGTGTCATCACCTCTTAGCGTTATTATAAATGGTTTCTTCAGGATCAAGCAACTATCGCTGTCCAGGTTGGCTTCACCTGTAATAGTTGTTGAACTCATACAAAGTCCCCACAGTCTTCAAGGCAACAAAAATTATTATACTAGGGATGAAGTTTAATGTCAATATCTTTTACTGGGATTCTCGCAAAATCCTGTTGCTGATCACCCATCTGATCGGCAAGCTGATACACATTCCCCGCTTTTATATCCAGTTGCCAGAATTTTTTTGTCTTTTTATCAATCTTCGTAAGCAAGTGTACTCCTGACTGATCTTTTATTTTACCTAAATACTGCTGCCCGACTGAACTGAACCCCAATATTCTAGTAGCTGGATTTGAATGAGCTTCCAATATATCTTCTTTCTTAAGATTCAGCAAGACGTATGTGCACAGACGTTGTAATCTAGTCCGTGTCATCCTTTTACTCTTGATGGCCTCTATAAACCCTTCAAAAGTCTTTGCTGATTGTATAGCCTTTTTAAGCAGAAATTCAAGTCCTTCTTCCATTTGATAAATTGTTCTCAATTCTTCAATGGACGAAGTCAGAATCTGATATTTCAACAAATTCCAGTATTTTTCCCAATACATGTATGAACGATTTGACAGCAGTTGAGCCGTTCTGTCAGGAACATAGGAGAAATCTTCATGGGGTACTGGCTGCCCGCACAAGAGGGCTTTACGGATAGCTGTTGCGCTGGCGATCGTTCCTTGGCTATTTAACGACTGGTCCAGGTATTCCGCTTGCACTCTTGTAATCACTTCCAGATCAAGAAACTGATCACTGCGTGCATTTTCTTTTGCATAGGCAATTCCCAGCTGATTGTTGGGACGATTAACATCCAGAGAAAAGTTCGGCAGCACTTGATTTACAGCTGTTTCCATTCTCGCAGCATATGGTTGGCTCTTTGGAGTTGCTTCCTTAAATACGGTATCGATTTGTTCACTGTGATCCAGCAGCATTTTTGCAGCTTCTTTGAACTCGTCTCCTGTCCCTGATTCAGCTCCAAAGCTGAGTACAGTACAGTCCAACGCTTTTAATATTTGTACAGCTCCTCTGGCAAAGATATCTGCCGGTTGTACACTATAAGCGACAGGCAATTCAACCACTAAGTCTGCTCCGCCTGCAATCGCCATCTCAGCTCTCCTCCATTTATCAACCAGCGCCGGTTCTCCCCGCTGCAGAAAATTCCCGCTCATAACCACGATAATGAGATCCGCACCGCTTCGTTTCTTGGCTTCTGACAAATGATAAAGGTGTCCGTTATGGAAAGGATTATATTCTGCTATAATACCGCAAGCTTTCATCCTTTGCCTCCTACTTTTTTGCTGCAAAAAACCAGCGCTGGCTGGTTTCAGTCACGTCCTGCTGGAAATCAGCTGAGATTTCTACAGAACGGAATCCGGCACTTTTGAGCAGTTCAACGTATTCTTCCAATGGATGCGTCCATTCCTTATGAATTTCTTCGAATCTCTCATAGCTTCCATCCGGCTGTTCTACAAAGAAAGTCAATTCATGTTCAATCGAATAGGGGTCTTCTCCAGCATAACTGTCCCACATAAAAACAATATTTTCCACTTCATCATGATAAGAGAACTGATCAAACTGTTCCATTTGATAGACTGAATGGACATCGAACAGAAAGTGCCCTGATTCATTCAATTTCTGGTAGACTTCTTTAAAGATCTGCAGTTTTTCTTCGGCTGACTGGATATAACATAAAGCATCGCTATAACAAATGACACCATCAAAAGTTTCCAGTTCCGACAAATCACGCATATCCATTTCTATCAGAGGAAATTTGATCCCTGTCTCTAATTGACGATTGTACGCTAAACTCAGCATGTCGTCGGATAGATCCAATCCGGTTATATCATATCTAGCCTTTGTCATTTCTATTGCCAAGATACCTGTTCCGCATCCCAGCTCTAGTATATGATCTGATTTATCTAAATATTGATCAGTATAGTCTGCCCATTTAGCATAGAGCGAATCGTCCATCAGCTCATCATAGACTTTAGCAAACCAGTTGTAGTTCACTGTTCTATCCACTGTGAAACATCCACATACTCAGCATCTGTCCAGAGACGTTCTAACTGATAAAACTCTCGTTCTTCTTGGTTAAAGAGATGAACGATGACATCTCCAAGATCAATCAAAATCCATCTTCCGCCATCTTTTCCTTCTACTTGTTTGATTTCTATATTGTTTTTATGTGCAGCCTCAACAATGGCATCCGTAATCGCACCGATTTGTCGATCATTGTTTCCATGAGTTACAACGAAATAATCTGCTAGTAAAGATACACCTTTCATATCCAATACCATAATATCTTCTGCTCTTTTATCATCTGCTGCTTTAACAACAAATTCCAGTACTTTTTCTGCTGTTTTAGTCATATAATTCCTCCTGTTTATTGAACTACCCATGCATTATAAGTTTCAATTGCTTTAGGATAGATCTTTACTTTTTTGTCAATTAAATGCTTTATTGTCAACAACGTTGCAAAAGCAGTCGCTTCTTCTAAACTATTCTCTGCTAGCGCTCTCGCTTTGTCGACGCCTTTAAAACTGCGGTTCGGTTCAATAAAGTCTGCCAGATAAATAATCTGCTCTATAAGATCCATATTCACAGAACCGACGGTGTGGTGTCGAATTGCATCTAATATAGAAGTCTGTTCTACATTAAACCGTTCTTTAGCCATTACAGCAGCAACCGGTCCATGCCAAATATTATTACCATACTGCAGCAACTCAAGATCCATATTCTCACTGATGATCATATCCCGCATCTCTTCATCGGACTGCTCTTTGGCGTAATCATGTAAAAGTGCAGCAATGCTGACCATTTCCAGATCAGCGCCATACCGATCAGCCAACTCCAAAGCCGCTTGTTCTACACCTCTAACATGTGTAAATCGCTTGCTGCTCATAACTTGACGAACAGCTTCAAGGAGCTCTTCTCTTGAACGATCTACATAGTTTTTCGTGTATGTTAAAGTTATAGGGTTAGCCTTCATCTTGATACAGTCCTTTCTCCTCAATATACTCAATCACTTTGTTGGGAAGCAGATACTGAATGGAACATTGATCAGCAACCTTTTGCCGAATCACACTAGAACTGATTTCGATATTAGGTACATCGATAAAAATCAGTGGGAAAGGAGTCACAACTGAATAAGCCGGACGGTTGACTGCAACAAACTGGACCATTTGCAGCAATTCTTCTACCCTATACCAAGAAGGCAGATCTTCTACCATATCTGCTCCAATAATAAAGTAATACTCGACATCAGGATTCTTCTCCGTCAATGCTTTCATCGTGTCATACGTATAGCTCTTGCCTCCGCGATTGATTTCCGCCAGTTCCAACTCGAACTCGGGCTCTGCTTCAATCGCTTTATTGACCATCTCAATACGATGCTCAGCAGCAATAGTTCTTTTGCCTTTTGCATGAGGCGGGTTGGCAGCCGGAAGAAACAGAATCTTCTCTAACCCTAACTGATCTTTTACTTGATCAGCAATAATCAGATGTCCTAAATGAGGAGGATTGAATGTCCCGCCTAAAATACCGACTTTTCTTTTCTTATCCATTTGTATTGATTCTACTTTTACTTCTGATTCAATTATTGTGGACGTTTTTCTTGTCACCTTTATTCGCCTACCTTAATCGATTTGTTTCTGAAATGGGTTTTATCAATAGGGTAATTTCGTTGAATAGTTTTGATACTTTTCTTTTGTCGACGGCTTGAACAACACTAACACTTTTCCGATCGTCTGAACAACATTGATCGATGAATGCTCTTCGATAAAATCTTTTGCTTCCTTTGGTTCTACATCTGTATTTTGCAGAAGCTGTACCTTCATCAGCTCGCGATTTTCTAATGCTTCTTCAAATTCAGCAACCATCTCAGCTGTCAGTCCGTTCTTTCCGATCTGGAATAATGGAGACATCTCATTGGCTTGCGCTCTTAGATAGCGTTTCTGCTTTCCTGTTAAGTTCATTGTTTGTTTCCTCTCTTCTTTCAATTATACGATCAAATCAGGGATTTTCTAATCAGAACATCTACACCTTTTGGTGCCCATCCTGCTATTTTTGTACCCGGCTCTTCAATAGAAATCCAGCCTAGGCCAGAAAAAACAATATCAGACGGTTCTTTGATCAGAAACTCATACCTTTTTAGTTCTGGCAGATTATCCAGATTATCTTCGAAAGGCGGTGTCAATAGCTGTCCACGCTGATTTACATAAAGAACATCAGCTTTTTCAAGTTTTGTACGGTGAATGGTTAACTCATTGGAAAGATAGCAGACAAATGATTGTTTGCCATCACCTGAAAGATAATCTAATCGAGCAAGACCGCCAAGAAACAGCGTCTGCTCTTCATTCAACTGATAGACCTTCGGCTTGATTTCTTTTCTCGGTGTGACCAGTTTCAACTCTTTTGGTGTTAAATAATGAGCGATTTGGGAAGACTGGATGATACCAGGTGTATCGACCATGACTCGATCATCGTCTAATGGGATTTCGATTTTCCCAAGCGTTGTTCCCGGGAAGTACGAGGTTGTGATGACGTTCTCTGCATCAGTTGCCAATTTAATGATCTGGTTAATTAAGGTGGATTTCCCAACATTGGTTGTCCCAACGACATAAACATCCTGCCCTTTTCTCTCTGTTTCGATCAGGTCCATTAACTGCTTGACAGATTCGCCTCTGACGGCACTTGTCAGAATAACTTCTTTAGGGTGTACACCCGCTTCATGTGCTCTTTCTATCAACCACTGTCTCATTTTGCCTTCTTTTAAAGATTTAGGCAGCAGATCTACTTTGTTTCCAACGAGAATCACAGGATTTTGACCAGCAAATCTCTGTATTCCGGAAATAAAACTTCCATTAAAATCAAATATATCCACTATATTAACAATCAAGGCTTTTTTATCGCTGATTTCATGGAGCATATTAAGAAAATCATCATCCGTGAGTTCTACGTCTTGCACTTCATTATAATGTCTTAAGCGGAAACATCTTTTACAGTAAATGTCTTCATCTGCGTTCGCTTTTTTCAACACTGAGGCTGGTAAGAAACCGGCTTTTGTTTCATCTTCTGACTGAAGAACTGCACCGCATCCAATACAAATCATTTCTTGATCAGTGTTCGATTGGTTCATCTAACGAATCTCTCCATTTCATATCTGGATTTTTTTTGATCAAATAATTCATGATTCTCAGTTCAATCATTCGATTGAATCTTGTATTCCATGCATCTGAATCTAGAATCGGCTTAACCAATACACTGCGGATTCCCGCATTGTTAGCGCCTTTGATGTCTGTGATGATCTGATCACCGACCATCAATAAGTCTTTTTTTGTCAAATCATAGATTTCCTGCGCTTCTTTAAACCCTTTTTGAAAAGGTTTCCGGGCGTTTGGAATAAATTCTAAATCTAAGATCGTCGCTACTTTACTGACTCTTTTTGCTTTATTGTTTGAAATAATGATGACTTTTATACCATGTTCTTTCATTCTTTCGATCCACTCTAACGTTTCTTCTGTAGCTTCAGGATTATTCCAAGCTATTAACGTATTATCGAGATCCGTCAGAACTGCTTTGATTTTGTTTTGTTTCAACTGCTGTGGCGTGATCTGATAAATTGATCGGACCATCCACGTTGGTTTAAAGCTGTTCAGCATCCTCTTCGTCCTTTACTATTTGTGAGATAACAATTTATTATATACGATTTTACGGCATTTGTTGAGAAGCATTCATATAAAATAAAATTCAAAAAAATAGGAAGCACTGGAAAGCACTCCCTATGTGCATGACATTAGTCCTCAGTCGAGCTAGCAGGCTGCACGAGCTCTAAAATCTCAACAGCGACATAGTCAATATTATCAAATTCGTACGTTTGGTCACTCGTACGATCTTCTAACTCATACATGCGAGAGGCTTTATCATAACGAACGATACATTGTTCTTTACCGTCTTTTTCAAATCTTCTTACTTGTACTTCGTCGCTTTCATCTTCTCTCATCGCATCTAATCTTCTTATAATAGGTATAAGTTGGGATGGTTTCATTTTGTATTCCCCTTCCTGCTTCTCTTGATACTTTCACTTACTCATTTTACCAGATTTTGGGATAAATTACAGTAAGATAGCTGCTTCTTTTTAAAGAGAGATTTTTTCATGAAATTTTTTAAATAATCTCCTCCTTTTTTTCATAATATGGTAGAATAGTTCCTAATACCATTAAGGAGGATGCACAATGGATATGTCTAATCTACATAAGCTCTTCAACGCTCAAACACAGGAAATCGAAATCTCCGGCATCAGACAGTTTGATGAGGCCGTTGCTCCCATCGAAGGAATGATCCGCTTGACCTTGGGACAGCCGGATTTCCCTACTCCGCAGCATATCAAAGATGCTGGAATTGAGGCGATCAATAACAATTTTTCATTTTACACGGGTATGGCCGGAGATATTCGACTAAGAGAAGCTCTTGCTCATTTCGTCAAAGTAAAATACAATATCGACTATGATCCCGAAACAGAAATTCTCTCTACTGTTGGTGCTACTGAGGCACTTGCTGCTGCTTTATTCGGAATTTTAAATCCCGGAGATAAAGTTCTGATCCCCTCTCCTTTTTTTTCACTATATGAACCTTTAGTTATTTTGGGCAAAGGTGAACCTGTATTCATTGATACATCGGAAAATGGATTTATTTTATCTCCTGAAATGATTCAAACAGCCATGGATACACATAGTGACAAAGTAAAAGCAATCGTACTCAATTATCCTACCAATCCAACAGGTGTCACTTGGAATAGAGAAGAAGTAATCGCCATTGCCGACACTTTAAGAAAGTACCCAAATGTATTTGCCATCAGTGATGAGATTTATAGCGAACTCGTTTACGAAGGTACTCATGTCTCTCTCGGAGAGTATTTACATGATCAGACTATAGTCATTAACGGATTATCTAAATCACATGCCATGACAGGTTGGAGGCTTGGGTTTACCTTAGCGCCGAAAGAGATTACGGATCAAATCAAAAAAGTTCATCAAAATCTCGTTACGAGCGCATCCAGTATCACGCAATATGCTGGAATAGAAGCATTGAAAAACGGAATGGATGATGCAGTTCCAATGCGGTTAGAGTATCAGAAACGTCGAGATTTTATATTCGATACGATGAGTCAGTTAGGCTTTCAGATCGCCAAGCCGAATGGTGCATTTTACATTTTCGCCAAAATACCAGATGGCTATATACAAGATAGTTTTAAATTCTGTTATGATCTTGCTGAAAAAGCAAAAATCGGTTTTGTGCCCGGTGTAGCTTTCGGAAAAGCCGGAGAAGGTTATGTACGACTGAGTTACGCATCCAGTATGGAAGAAATCAAAGAAGCCATGGAACGCCTTGTTCTTTATATGAAAGAACAAGCTCCAAACCATTAAAAAGCAAGCGGCGAATGACTCGCTGCTTGCTTTTTTTACGATTCCTCAGTTTTCCCACCATAACTTAATCAAAGCTTGTGTCCCATCATCTGCGTGACCATCCTCTTTTAATTGGTCATATAGTCGTTTAGCATTTTCCGTCGCAGGAAGATGGATGCCCAGTTTTTCTGCTTCAGCTAAGGCAATGCCTAAGTCTTTAATGTAATGCTTAACGAAAAAGCCAGCTGAATAATCTTCTTTTAAAATACGAGGACCATAATTTTGAAGTGACCAGTTTGCGGCACTTCCACCACCGACAGTTTTAAGCACTTTTTCCAAATTCAATCCTGCCGCCTTTGCATATACTAATAATTCTGTTAACCCTGTCATTGTACCGGCGATCATGATTTGATTGGCCATTTTGGTATGCTGACCGCTTCCCGCTGGTCCTTGCAGTTCCAAAGTTCCAGAAAACGTCATGAAGACAGGTTTTACTTTTTCGAAAGCCGCTTCGTCTCCTCCAACCATCGTTGTAACCGTTCCGTTTCGAGCTCCCAGATCACCGCCGGATACAGGTGCATCCAGGGAAGAAACACCCTTTTCTTTTGCCGTTTGATAAATTTCCTCTGCAAGGGATGGTTTGCTTGTCGTCAAGTCTACAATAATACTGTCAGGCTGTACACCGTTAAATATCCCGTTTTCTCCATAATAAACTTCCTTGACATCCTCTGGAAATCCTACCATGGTAAAAATCAGTTCACTTGTTTCTGCGACTGATTTGGGGGTTTCTTTCCAAACAGCACCTAAATCGACCAGTTCATCTGTTTTAGACTTCGTACGATTATAAACGTTTACCTTATACCCGGAAGAAAGCAAGTGCTTGACGATTGATGCACCCATGACACCTGTTCCGATAAATCCTATTGTTTCCATCCAGTCCACTCCTTAGACTCGTTTCTTTTTATTATAGCATTAGTACTCAATGATATTGAAATCATTACGAAAAAACACCTTAAAAGACGAATTCGTCTTTTAAGGTGTTTTTAAGGATATGACTATTGAGCAGTATATTGTTCAACTAGTGCAACCACTTCTTCAGAAGTTGTACATTCGTTTAATGCTTTTTCGCTCAATTCTTTCATTTCATTTGTATCTAAGTGTGTTAATAGACTACGCGTTTTCAATACGCTGGTAGCACTCATTGAAAATTCGTCAAGACCTAAGCCAACAAGTAGTGGTACCGCTGTTTGGTCTCCAGCCATTTCTCCACACATACCTGCCCATTTACCTTCTTTATGCGCAGCATCGATCACATTCTTGATCAGACGCAGGATTGAAGGATTGTAAGGTTGATACAAGTAAGAAACGCGTTCATTCATACGGTCAGCTGCCATTGTGTATTGGATCAAATCATTTGTTCCAATACTAAAGAAGTCAACTTCTTTGGCGAACTGATCTGCTAGAACTGCAGCAGCTGGAATCTCAATCATGATTCCTACTTGGATATCATCTGCTACTTCAACGTTTTCTGCAGTCAATTTCGCTTTTTCTTCTTCTAGAATCGCTTTAGCAGCTCTGAATTCTGGAAGAGTAGCAATCATTGGGAACATGATTCTTAACGTTCCGTGTACAGATGCACGTAGTAGCGCGCGTAATTGTGTACGGAAGATATTGTCTTGATCTAAACTCACACGAATAGCTCTGTATCCTAAGAAAGGATTCATTTCTTTCGGCAATTCTAGATACGGAAGCTCTTTGTCTCCCCCGATATCCATTGTACGGACAACTACTGGTTTACCATCCATACCTTCCAGCACAGCTTTGTAAGCCGCATACTGGTCATCTTCAGAAGGCAGCTCTTTAGAGTCCATGTACAAGAACTCCGTACGGTAAAGACCGATAGCTTCTCCGCCATTTTCAAGAACACCTTTCAAATCTTTAGGCGTTCCGATATTTGCAGCAAGTTCAACATGTTTCCCGTCTTTAGTGACACTTTTCTCGTCTTTCAGACGTTCCCATTCTTGCTTCAGCGCTTCGAAGTCAGCCGCTTTCTTTTTGTAGGTTTCTTTTGTTTCTTCAGAAGGGTCGATGAATACATCGCCTTCCATACCGTCAACGACTAAAAAGTCTCCTTCTGAAACCATTTCCGTAATATTGTTTGTTCCTACAATCGCAGGAATTTCCAATGAACGAGCCATGATAGCAGAGTGAGAAGTACGTCCGCCGACATTCGTCACAAAAGCCTTTACAAATTGTTTATTCAATTGAGCAGTATCACTTGGTGTTAAATCCTCTGCGATAATGATCACTTCTTCATCAATCGTCGCAGGTGTCGGAAGTTTAACATTCAGCAGATGAGACATCACACGTTTTCGTACATCGCGAATATCTGCAGCTCTTTCTTGCATATATGGATTATCTTCCATTGCTTCAAACATATTGATGAACATATCAGATGTTTGTTGTAAAGCAGCTTCAGCATTGATTTGCTGATCTTTGATTACAGTGTTGGTTTGATCGATCAAGTCTGGGTCAGAAAGCACCATAGTATGTGCATCAAAGACTTGTGCTTCTTCTTCTCCTAAAGATTCAGCTGCGATAGAACGGATATTGACCAGCTCTTCTTTCGCTGTATCGATAGCGGCCTGTAAACGAGCAACTTCAGAATCTACATCTGAAACTGTCTTTTTATCAAAAGATAAATCAGGTTCTACTAGCAAATAAGCTTTAGCTTGAGCAATTCCATCACTTGCAGCAATACCTGTTACTTGTGATGCCATTATTCAGCCATTCCCTCGTTTTTGATAGTTTGGTCGATTCCTTCGATTGCTTCAGATTCGTCTGCACCTTCAGCAGAAATGGTTACATCTGCTCCTTGGCCAACGCCTAGAGACATAACACCCATGATTGATTTCAAGTTAACAGATTTTCCTTTGTATTCCAAAGTAATATCTGAATTGTATTTGCTTGCAGTTTGTACAAGTAAAGTAGCTGGACGAGCGTGGATACCTGTTTCTGCTGTTACGTTGTAAGTGCGTTTTTCCATTGTAAGTTTCCCCTTTACAAAATAGTTTTGAAAATAGCAAAAAAAGACTTATACCTTCTTAGTGTATAAACACTATAGAATAGGCATATTAAGCCATTATTCACCTTTCTTCCTATACAGATTACCATTTTTTCCCAAACCCTACAACTATTTTTTACTATTTCGAGGGATTTAACACTTGAAAGTCAAAATAGGTCAGAGTATAATATAAATTAGCAATAGGTCAAAATTGGTCAAAATGCTTTTCAGATTATAAGCAGCTGACTTTCCTTACTGTTCTGTTACAGAACAGATGGTATTAACTGACCTTTTGCTTCAATCTTTGTATAATGAAGTTAAGATAATATTTAAAGAAAGGTTGTGCAGCAGCATGATTTGTCAAAGATGTATGCAACGCAATGCAACTATTCATTTAACAACAAGTATTAATGGAAAAAAACGAGACATTGACCTTTGTCAGAGATGCTATAGAGAAATCAGACAACAAGAGGAGCAAGGTAGAATGAATCAAGGATCAGCACAAGACCCATTCGGATTCGGTAATTTTGATGATTTGTTCAGAGCGCTTTCTCAAGGCAGTCAGCAGTCTGGAAATCAACAAACACCGCCTAATCAACAAAACTTCCGTGGCAACGGACAACAACCCCCTCGCAATCCAAACCAAGGACGCGGCGGTTTATTAGGTGAATACGGAGTAGATTTAACTCAAATGGCAAAAGACGGTAAAATCGACCCAGTAATCGGACGCGATAGAGAAATTGAACGAGTCATAGAGATTTTAAATCGCCGCACTAAAAATAATCCTGTTCTTACAGGAGAAGCTGGTGTAGGTAAAACAGCTATCGTTGAAGGATTAGCTTTAAAAATCGTCAATGATGAAGTACCGCAAAAATTATTAAATAAAGAAGTTCTACGTTTAGATGTCGCGTCCCTAGTTCAAGGCACGGGTATTCGTGGTCAATTTGAAGAACGCATGCAGCAATTGATAAAAGAACTTCGTGAGAATGATTCTATTATCTTATTCATTGATGAAGTCCATGAATTAGTAGGGGCTGGATCGGCAGACGGAGGCAGCATGGATGCAGGAAACATCTTGAAACCTGCGCTTGCTCGCGGCGAACTGCAGATGGTTGGAGCGACTACACTGAATGAATACCGTAAAATCGAAAAAGATCCGGCATTAGAGCGTCGCTTGCAGCCAGTAAGAGTTGCGGAACCTTCTGTAGAACAGACTGAAACCATTCTTAAAGGTATTCAGAAACAGTATGAAGATTATCATCATGTCAAATATACAGACAAAGCGATCAAAAGTGCTGTAGAGTTATCTCACCGCTATATCCAGGATCGTTTCCTGCCGGATAAAGCCATCGATTTGTTGGATGAAGCAGGTTCTAAAAAGAATCTGACAATCCGTACAGTTGATCCTGCTGCTGTTGAACAGAAAATCAATGAAGCGGAGCAGCAAAAACAAGAAGCACTTGAACAAGAGGATTACGAAAAAGCAGCCTTCTATCGTGATCAAGTTGCAAAACATAAAGAAATGCTGAATCAGCAAACCCCTGATTCTGAATTGCCGGAAGTTACAGAAACCGATATGGTAAATATTATCGAACAAAAAACCGGTATCCCTGTCGGAGAATTAAAAGAAAAAGAACAAGAACAATTACGCGATCTCGAAGATTCCCTGCGCAAACATGTTATGGGACAAGATAACGCTGTTGAAAAAGTGGCTAAAGCAATACGCAGAAACCGAATCGGTCTGCGCCAGAAAAATCGTCCTATCGGTTCATTCTTATTTGTCGGACCTACTGGTGTCGGAAAAACGGAGCTGGCTAAAACGCTGGCCCAAGAACTATTCGGAAGCAAAGAATCTTATGTCAGATTAGATATGAGTGAATTTATGGAGAAACACAGTACGTCTAAATTAATTGGTTCTCCTCCTGGTTACGTCGGATATGAAGAAGCCGGTCAATTGACCGAAAAAATCCGCAGAAATCCGTACAGCCTGATTTTGGTTGATGAAGTTGAAAAAGCTCATCCAGATGTTTTGCATATGTTCTTACAAATTCTGGATGATGGTCGGTTGACAGATGCTCAAGGACGCACAGTCAACTTTAAAGAAACGATCATTATTATGACCAGTAATGCAGGAACGACAAACGTAGAATCCAGTGTCGGTTTTGGAGCTCAAATGAGTGGCCGCCAACATTCTCTATTGAATAATCTCGGCGAGTTCTTCAAGCCGGAATTTTTGAACCGATTTGATGGCATTGTAGAATTCCACTCACTCACTAAAGAAAACCTGATGGAGATCATCACTTTGATGCTGAACGATATTAATGATGCATTGAAGCAACATGATATTACTGTCACTGTAGATGACCAGGCAAAAGAAAAACTCGTTGATCTTGGATACGATCCAAAAATGGGTGCTCGTCCGCTACGCCGAGTTATTGAAGAACAGATCGAAGATAAAGTAGCTGAATACTACCTGAACCATCCAGAAACAGGACAAATCATTGCTACCGTTGAAGATGACGCGATTGTTATTAAGAAAGCTTCAGAATATCGTACAACTGAATCTTCCTCTGATGAATCTAATCAATCATCAGATAACACCCCGCAAACTGAAGAAGAATAATCTTAAATACAAAAACCTGCTTGCTTCGGAAATCTATCCGAAGCAAGCAGGTTTTTTTGAGTTATTTTATTTTTTACAATAATGATGTCAGTTCTACATCTGGATATTTATCACTGAACCAGCGTTCTGCAAATTGGTTCTCGAATAAAAACAGCGGACGATCGAATCGGTCTCTTACCAGCATATTCCGGCTAGAACCCATGTTTTCATCCAGTTGTTCAGGGTCAATCCAGCGCGCAATTCTGCTGCCGATGGACGTCATCACTACTTCTGAATTATACTCATTCAGCATACGATGCTGGAATACTTCAAACTGCAATTGTCCCACGGCTCCAATAATATACGTTTCAGTATGGTACGTTTTATATAACTGGATCGCACCTTCTTGTACAAGCTGCTGAATCCCTTTATGGAATGATTTTTGTTTCATTACATTTTTCGGTTCTACTTTTACAAAGAGTTCCGGTGTGAATTGAGGCAGACTTTCAAACTGAACGGATTGTTTCCCTTCATAAATCGTATCCCCAATCTGGAAATTCCCAGTATCATATAGCCCGATGATATCTCCAGCAACCGCTCCTTTGACTGACTCTCTGTTCTCAGCCATAAACTGAGTCGAGTTGGATAATTTCATTTTTTTGTCGGTTCTAGCCAGTGTTACATCCATTCCACGTTCAAAATCTCCAGAACAGATTCTTACAAAGGCAATACGGTCTCGGTGCTTAGGATCCATGTTGGCTTGAATCTTAAAGATAAATCCTGAAAATTCTTCTTTGGTCGGTGCAATTTCTTTACCGTCTGCATCAATATGCTCAGCTGGTGCTGGAGCAAATTGCAGGAATGTTTCTAAAAAGGTTTGAACACCGAAATTTGTTAAAGCTGATCCGAAGAATACCGGTGTCAATTCTCCATCTAATATAGCTTTTTCAGAAAAGTCGTTCCCAGCTTCTTTTAGCAGCAGGGCTTCTTCTAAAACTTGGTCGTATAGGCTCTCTTGTTTCAGAGGATGATCTCCTTCAATCTCCCCTTCATCATTTAAAGCCACAAACCGTTCTCCTTGGTTAGATGCTTCCGGACGGAACATTTCAATTCTATTGTGGAACAAATCATATAATCCCAGGAAATTTTTTCCAGAACCAATCGGCCAATTCATAGGATAAGCATCGATTTCCAACACTTCTTCCAGTTCTTCTACTAATTCCAGCGGTTCTCTACCGTCACGGTCCAATTTGTTCATAAATGTAAAAATAGGAATACCGCGCATACGACAAACTTTGAAAAGTTTTTTCGTTTGCTCTTCAATCCCCTTTGCGCTGTCCACTACCATGACTGCCGCATCCACTGCCATCAAAGTACGATACGTATCTTCTGAAAAATCTTCGTGACCAGGGGTGTCCAATATATTGATTCTTTTTCCGTCATAGTCAAACTGCATAACGGAACTGGTAACAGATATTCCACGCTGCTTCTCGATTTCCATCCAATCTGATTTAGCAAATTTTCCGGATTTTTTTGCTTTTACCGTTCCAGCTTGTCTAATAGCTCCGCCGAACAGTAAAAGTTGTTCAGTAATGGTCGTTTTCCCAGCATCCGGGTGGGAAATAATCGCAAATGTTCGTCGTGTATCCACTTCTTTTTTCAATTGTTTATTTTCTTTTATCTCACTCGACATAATAACTTCCTTCTTTTATAAATTGCTTGTTCTTGTAAGAGTTTCTGTTAAGAGTTTCTATAATTTTCAATTTTACATTTTCTGCACCTGCACCATTATTTTTTATTCGGTTAAAGTAATCTTTTTTTCTTTATTGATTTTCAATATATACACTACAACAGTTTTGATAATAGCAAAGACAGGCACACCAATCAACATCCCTAGAAGTCCTGCAATATTAGCCGAAGCCAGTAAGATTAAAATCACTGTTAAAGGATGAATGGATAACGATTTGCCCACTAAGAACGGTGTAAACAGGTTTCCATCCAACTGTTGAACAATCAGTACGAATACTGCTGCCAGCAGTGCTTTTCCTGGAGAGTCTATCAAACCGACCACAATTGCAGGAGCTGCACCTAAATATGGACCCACATAAGGGATAAAATTGGTTATCGCTGCAAATACAGATAATAAAAATGCATAAGGTATGCTTCCCAGTGTATACATAATAAACAGTATAACACCGACTAGCAAAGATGCCATTCCTTTTCCACTAATATAGCTGGCAATCGTGTCATTTATCTTTAAGACCAACTCTTTTGAATACTTTTTATATTTTTCAGGGCTGACATTTTCAATATATTTCGGAAATTTATGACCATCATACAACATATAAAACAGAATAACCGGAATAGTAATGAACATAAAAAGGAAATCTGTTAAACTTTGTATGACACTGCCTACACTGGTCATCACACCGCTTAACAAATTAGACCCTAAGTTGCGCAGCCATACATCGATATTCATGAGAATCGTATCAAAGTCTACTTGTGCCATATAAGGTTCTTCTGCCAGTTTATGGAAGTAAAAATCTAACTCATTAATGAATTCTGGAATTCCTGCAATCAGCAGACTAGTCTGCTCTACTAACATCGGAATACCAAGCAGCACCGTTAGGACCACCACTCCAATCAAGAGAATCATAACGAGCGATATCCCATAAATTCTTTTTACTCTTATTCGCTCTAAAAGTCTTACAATGGGATTTAACAAGTAAAATAAAAACCCTGCAATTAATAACGGCATAAACAACGAGGTTAAAATAGCAAGTACTGGATTTAAGATGAAATCAATTTGTTGGAGTATAAAGATCAGCAAAGCAACAGCCAAAAACCATACCGTCCAAAACATTATTTTAGAATTTTTCCAATTGACCACTTGCATTTCTCCTCTACGCTTTAGTAAATCGTATAGTACACTTCATTATATGACAGCTGTCACCTAAATTAAAGAGGCAGTTGTTGCGATTCTTTGACTAAAAACTAAAAAAAATGATAAGATATTAAAAATCAGACTTGATAGGAGCGGATCAGATGAAGTTTAAGTGGACTGAAGATTTAGCCAGCGATGTATACAAAGATGCGGTACATATTCGAAAAGATGTATTTGTAAAAGAACAAAACGTGCCGGCAGAGTTAGAAATTGATGAATTTGAAGACAAAACAACACATTTAGTCGGTTATATTGATTCAACACCTTCTGCTACAGCCAGAATATATGAGAAGACACCCGGTGTGTTTAAAATTCAGCGTGTAGCCGTCATGCAATCTGCAAGAAAAACTGGATCAGGCAAACAGTTAATGGCAGAGATCGAACGGAAGGCTCGATCTCTTAGTGGCAAGAAATTGATACTAGACTCGCAGGATCATGCGAGTCCGTTCTATGAAAAATCCGGCTTTACCATTGAAGGCGAAGGATTTATGGATGCCGGAATTCCCCATCATTTTATGATTAAGCTGCTTGACTAAGCTTTAAAATGGCACTGTTTTGTGAAATTCTGCAAAACAGTGTTTTTTTTGGGTCTAACTAACCTGACACTTCTATTATCACTGTTGTATTATTGTCAAAATTTGCTTTTTTCATTGCTATTTGTTTACTGATTTCCTTAATTGTTCAAGCAGCTTTTGCAGATCAGTCGGCAACAAGGCCGGAATCGTAATCTCTGCTTTAGTGAATGGATGCTGAAATGAAAGTTCATTACAGTGCAGGGCTTGGCGAGCGAATTGTCCGCTGGTCTCTCCATAAAGATCATCACCTATTAATGGATAACCCATATGTGCAAAATGGACTCTGATCTGGTGTGTTCTACCAGTATGGAGTTTGACATTGACAAGAGTCGCATGGCTGAATCGTTCTTTTATCCAATACTCTGTTAACGACGGCTTACCGTCAGTTCGGACTTTTCTGGTAATGATCGAATCTTCCGTTCTTCCTATGGGAGCGTCAATCAGTGCGTGTTCCTTGGATAATTGATTAGAAACAACGGCTTGATAATGTTTATGGATTTCCCCTCTTCTTAACCTCAGGTCAATCATTGAATGCGCAAAAGCATTTTTTGCAAACAGCATGGCTCCTGACGTTTCTCTATCTAACCTTGTTACAACATGGACGGTTTTATGGGAATAATTTTTCTGCTCAACATATCCTCTTACCCGGTTAGCCATCGTATCTTCTCTATGGGTCGAGGATGGAACAGAAGCCGTACCGGCAGGTTTATTTACAACAAGAAAATGCTCATCTTCAAAAAGGACAGATAACGGCTCGTAAGAAGGAATCAAGTAAGGATTAGCTGGTTCAATAGGGATAGACATTTTCACTGTATCTCCGGTATGCAGTGTTTCTCTAACACGTACAGCCTTACCATTTACTTCCAATTCTCCTCCTCGAAATTTCACTTTAGCCAGCATTTTTTTAGAAACTTCTTTTTCTTTTAAAAAGGTTTTTAAGGGTTTTGGTTCTATTTCTTCGTATTTCCATTCAATAATCATTACTAATTCTCTCTCCTAAATAAACACTTGCTTCTTTAGCTTTTACAATGACAACTATTTTAACATATCTTCTCTTACTTACTCCGTATTTTTTGTAATAATGATACTCTATAACATCTCAAACTTTCCTATTGAAAATGTATGATAAAAAAACTGAATCCACTTCTCCTATCGCTGCAAGAAGTGGATTCAGGATTCAGCTTTCTATTCAATACATATGTAAAGAATCGACATGAAAATACTATCACGATTTACTTTGTTTGGCTCCTAAAAAGGCATCTTCAACTCTGCTCCAAAAATGTGTATGTTGATAGCGAGCAAAACGGATTCGTTCAGTTGCTATTTTGAATCTCAGCTCTTCAACTTGTGTTTCGTTTGTAACAACCTGATCAATGGTCAGTACAAAATCATCTGTATCTATAGGACGAATCTTGATCCATTCATCCGGTGCGATGACCATAGGAGAGCTTAATGTACGGAAAACACGGTTATTCAAGGATGCCATCTCCGTCAGCTGCAAGGCCTCAAGCCTTGGATGCAGAACGGCTCCGCCGATTGATTTGTTATATCCTGTGGATCCAGTCGGAGTAGAGATACAAAGTCCATCTCCCCTGAAACGCTCAAACTGTTCATCGCGAATATGCACATCGCAAACCAGAGTCCCATCCACTCTTTTGATCGTAGATTCATTCAGAGCCAGAAAGTGAGTAGGGTTCATTTTATTCTTATAATAAACTTCCACATCCAGTAAAGGATACTGTACATATTCTCCATTATCGGTTTTTAAACTTTCAATCAATTCACCGATATTATACTCTCTCCAGTCAGTATAAAAGCCTAAGTGACCGGTATGAATCCCAATAAATCTCACTTTATCGAGTATATGAGCATACCGATGGAAAGCTGACAATAAAGTTCCGTCTCCGCCAATCGAAATGACAATGTCCGGCTGCTTCTGGTCGATCGTAAACTGATTTTCTTCGAGCATAGCTTGAAGTTTTTTATAAACTTTATTTGATTTCCCCGTTGAGTTATATACGATGGCTATTCTCACAATAACTAGTCCTTCCAATGAGTTTGATCATGACGAGGCTCTTGCTCTTTGAAGATAAAATTTCGCTGAGCTTCTTTTATTTCTTCGCGAATGGTAGACATTTCTTCATCCAACTGAAAAGCCGATTCAGCTGCTTTTTGCAGTCTTAAATTAATTTCTTCGGGAAACTCTCCCTGATACTTATAATTTAGAGAATGCTCTATAGATGCCCAGAAGTTCATCGCTAATGTACGAATCTGGATTTCAACTAAAACATACTTCACTTCATCAATCAATTGTACAGGGTACTCACAGATTAAATGATAAGAACGGTAGCCGCTGTCTTTTTTATGCGAAACATAATCTTTTTCCTGCACAACTTTTAAATCGTGCCGCTGTTTAAGCAGTCTTACAACATCATGGATGTCTTCTACAAAAGGACACATAATCCTAATGCCAGCAAGGTCTTCCATATCCGTTTCCAATTTTTCTAAGGATATATTGCGTGTTCTGGATTTCAGCAAAATACTATTGATCGGTTTCACTCGACCAGTCACAAATTCAATAGGACCATGCATTTTGTTTAGCTGATAAGTCGTTCTGATACCTTTTAGTTTTACTTTTAATTCATTTACCGTTTGTGTATAAGGAAGTAAAAACAGTTCCCAGTCTCTGTCCATTTAAATAACCTTCTTTTCATTTCCTTCTTTTCATTTCCTTCTTTCATTCTTGTCAATTCTATTGTACCATATTTAAGGGTAAATCCGTAACAGAGACAACAAAGCGAGGGTACTAATGAATCAGAATATTGAGATTGAATATAAAAATTTATTAACTGAATCAGAATATGCTGGGTTATATAAAACGCTGAACTTTGCAGAATATAACTCTTTTGTACAAGAAAATATTTATTTTGATACGAAAGATTTCTCTTTAAAACAAAAACGATTGGCTTTAAGGATTCGTATTAAAGATCAGCAGGCCGAGATGACTCTAAAATCTCCTCATAAAGGTCATCTGTTAGAAACCAACCATATGTTGCAGTTAGATGAAGCAAGAACTCTCATTAAAAATAGAACTTTAAAACCAGAAGGGAAAATTGCAGAAGTCTTAACCAGTTACGACATCGATTTAACATTACCAATACAAGTCTTTGCACAGCTGAAAACAAAACGAGTCGAAAAAGCAGAAAAGAATAGTTTAATTGTTTTAGACAAAAGCTGGTATGCCGATCAAGTAGACTACGAACTTGAAGTAGAGAGCTCTACTGCTGCAGAAGGAACAGAACTTTTTGAGCAGTTACTCAAAGAACTCCATATACCTAAACGGGAAACTCCGAATAAAATCGCTCGAGCATTTGCTGCCTTAAATATAGAATATTAGTGCTTTTTATGGTTTCGATGTTATTTGTGACGAAATTGTCACAGCCTGTCGAATTTTATGACAAAATCCGTGCAGATAATTATTATTCTGTTATGGTCTTTGTTAATCTATTAACTGTAAAGGACAACCCGTCCTATCAATTGACGCTAGTTTAACAGACAATATACCGAGTGTTCAGATAAGTAACACACTCAACAAAATCTATAATATAAGGTGAGTTTAATGGCTTTAACTAATACAATCGAAATATTTTTATTTATCAACCCTTTAGGCAGAAAAAGTTTTGAAGCAGAAGAAATGATTGAATCATTTTCAAAAGAGCGCGAAGAAAAAGTCAAAGTTCGCTTCATCCCGCTTTTGAATTTCCGATCTGTTAAAAAACAACTGCTGGATGAAAAAATAAATCCAACATCTGTCGATCACCGCAACAAGTTATATACCGATTCTTTTAATGCTAGTCTGGCATTTGCCGCTGCTTCTATGCAAGGTAAAAAGAAGGCTCGAAATTTCTTGATGATCTTGCAAAACAATATCATGGAAAATAGAAATGTATTATCCAGAAATGTAGTAATGGAAAGCGCGCAAACTGCAAAGCTTGATCTGGAAATGTTTGAGGAAGACTTGAACTCTGATTTAGCAAAACGCGCATTTACAAAAGATCAGAAATTAGCTCAAGAGATGGCTGTACAGGATACACCAGCTTGTGTACTCTTCAATGACTCTGATGAAGAATATGGATACCGCATCGACTCTGTCATTTCTAAACAACTTCTGCACGGTTTATGTTCCGATCAAGCACTTTCTGCAGAAGATTCAGATATAAAAACCAAATACCGTTTCCAAACGGTTTAATAGAATCATTAAAAGCCCGGAAAAAATCCCGGGCTTTTTTTGTTCTTTTTATATTAAAGGTTTAGTTCTTTTAAAACACTTTCCAGTTCATTCAGTCTTTCTTCAAAAACCTTCATTGCTTTTTTAATGTACGTTTTATTTGTCATATCCACACCAGCTTTTTTCATAACTTCAATTGGGAAGTCGCTGCTGCCAGCTTTCAGATAATCAAGATATTGTTCTAATGCACCTTCTTCTTCATCAAGAATCTTGTCTGCTAGTGCTGTAGCTGCACAGAAACCTGTTGAATATTGATACACATAGTAATTATAGTAGAAATGAGGGATACGAGCCCATTCATATTGAATTTCAGGGTCTTTTTCAACTGCTTCTCCATAATACTTGCTGTTGATTTCTGCATAGTTCTGGCTAAGATATTCAGCTGTCAGAGGCGTTCCTTTTGCTGATTCTTCATGCATAAAATGCTCAAATTCAGCAAATTGTGTCTGACGGAAAACAGTCCCTTTAAATCCATCGAGATAATGATTTAATACATACGCTCTTGCCTTAGGGTCTTCTGTTGTTTTCAATAGATAATCTGTCAGGATATTTTCGTTGGTTGTAGAAGCAATTTCTGCTAAGAAAATAGAGTAGTCTCCATACACAAACGGCTGATTAGAACGTGTAAAGTAACTGTGGGCACTATGTCCTAATTCATGAACTAATGTATACAGATGATTCAATGAATCGTGCCAGTTTAATAAAATATAAGGATTAGTATCATAATCTCCTGAAGAATATGCACCACTGCGCTTGCCATTATTTTCTACGACATCGATCCATCTGTTATCGAAAGCCGTCGTCAGTACTTCTTTGTACTCGTCTCCTAATGGTGCCAGTCCTTTTAAGGTTTCTTCTTTTGCTTCTTCATAAGTGTATTTCAGACTTGCTTCCCCTGTAATCGGTGTATAAAGATCATACATATGCAATTCTTCAACATTTAACAACTTTTTACGCAATGCCATATAACGGTGCAATAAAGGCAGATGATCATTGACAACTTCTATTAATGTATCATGTACTGCTTCAGGAATATGATTAGCAGATAATGCTCTTTCGCGTGCAGACTTGAAACGATGCACTGATGCTTGGTAATTATGATTTTTCACATTAGCAGATAATGTACTGGCAAAGGTATTTTTTAACCCTTCATAAATTTCATACATTTTTTTGAAAGCTTCTGCTCTTACTTCGCGATCTGTACTTTCCAGCAATTGGCCGTACATCCCATGTGATAATTGGACTTCTTCTCCGTTTTCTCCTTTGACCTTTGGAAAACTCAAATCAGCATTGTTCAACACACTGAATGTCTGACTGGAGGAAGAAAGAATATCACTAGCTCCTGCCAGCAGAGCTTCCATTTCAGCGGACAGTACGTGCTCGCGATTAGAAGTCAACGTTTCGACGTAATGTTTATAAAGCTGCAGAGAAGATTCTTCCTCAAAATACTGTTGAATCTTTTCTGCAGATAAGGAGAGTAATTCAGGTTCAAACCATGAAGTCGCTTCACCGGCTTTTGTTGCTAGTAATCGGGCGCGGTCATTCATCGCTTGATAAGTACTGTTAGATGTATCCTGGTCATTTTTCAAGTGTGCATACACATAAACAGATCCGAACGAACGATAGACGTCCAACAAGGTTTCAAGAGCTTTTAAGAATGCTCCTGATCCATTGGCTAAAGTCCCTTTCAAATCGGAGATTGATTGAACTTTTTGTTCTGTTTTCTTGATTGCTTCTTCCCACTCAGCATCTGATTTGAAAATGACGGTTAGATCCCATGTTAATTCTTTTGAAACTTCTTCTCGTTTTGGCAATGTTTTCACTTCTGACATTGAAGTCCCTCCTAATATTTAACTATAAGATAATCATAACATAATTTGAGAATCATTAGAATATGCAAATGATTATTATTGTTTATTCAGGATCTATTATTATAGTCAGCACAGAGTTTCTGGAATTTTCTTTCTTCATTGTCGTATCGCTCAGCAAACTGAGAAAGTCGCCACTTGCCTTTTTTAATTTTCTTCAACACGCCGCTTTCACTTAATTGATCTAAATAGTGTTCTGCAACTTGCACAACAAACCATGGCGAAAGCTGTACATTTCTTATCAGCTTCACCTCTGCTGCTGCAACCCACTGACATAATTTATGCTGCAGCTTTTTATAGGTAATAATCGTTCTTGGCGGATACGACTCGACCCACAACAAGAGCAGATATTTCCATTCAAAGGCAGGCGTTTCAATGAGCCATTCATGATCCACTGCCCAATATAGTTCGATCGGCATACTCATAATGGTTTCATTGTTGATATATAAACGTTCGCAAAAAGATCTTATGGATTGATCTGAAAAACGAGCTGCTCGCAGCAGTTTTTTATGCCTTTCCAGCACATTCTCTTTAGAAACTTTGCTTTTCACCGCAGATAACGTGTTATCGGATTGCCCAAGCAATTGTATCAGAGTCTGAATTTTAATACGTTTACTATTGTACTGCCAATTTTGGGTATATTTTTTTGAAAGATGACTAAGTAAAATCAATTTCTGTTTAGTAGATGAGTACTGCAACAGATAAAAAGCATAATCTGGAGAATACTGAATGAACGATTTCTGCAAAGTTGTAAGCGGCATGCCTTTTCTGAATAGTTTTTCACCAAGTATCCAGCAGACTGTGTATCCGAATCGATTATACTGCACAGTTCTTTCAATCATTCGTTCAATCGGCAACGGACTGCACTGGTATTCTACTGCAATTTTCTTTTCTCCAACCACCATAAGGATATCTGGGCGTTGTTTCAATTCCTTTAAATAAGCTTCTAGTTCTGCTGGGTATCCTAAATTTTTAAAATGAGTATACAGTTGTGTTTTCCCATTTAGATGTTCTAACGTTTCTCCTTCAGAAAAAGTATCACAGGCTTCTTTTGCATAATGAGCAAAATGAGGAACTTTGTTCTTTCCATTTTTCAAAAACACTCTGTTTTTACAACCGGGACACCATAATTGTTCTGTTCTATCTGCTTGTAGATCACTTGCCATAATAGATTGATTTTTTTCTGTCATTGCCATTAACATATCCGTCACCCTTTTTACCTGTTTCTAGACTATTGTCTTTTTCAGTAAAAAGTCATCAAAAAAACCGCAGAAGAATCTTCTGCGGTCCCTATTTTACTTAAAATAATGTCTGATTAATTCCAAAGCGCTTGTTTCCATAATTTTTTCAGCATATTCGTCTAGAACTTCTCCAGAGATAGTACTTTTTTCGCCAAACTCTAAGGCTTGAGCTACTTCTTCATCAACTGTTTTGAACGTCATCTCTTCTACAAAGAATACTAAGTGAAGATAATATTGGTCCTTGAATTTGTACAGGTTAGACAGTCCGCTTTCAAGATAATATTCTTGAGCCATCATGATCACTTGTTCGAAATTCTGAAACACGAATACGACTTCTTTTGTTTTCGTGTCTTGTGCATTCATATACTCTTCTACTCCGTCTTCTTTTGTATTTTGAGAAAGTTTCTCGTTAAACATTTTAACAGGGTCCACCATAGAAGATTCTTCAATATTACTGTTCAATTCATCTCTAAACTGAGCACCTTTGCTAATGAATAATTCTAATCCATTGTTATTGGGCATGACTTGGAAAGTAACAGCATCAGACTCCTGAAATTCTTCATCAATATCAACTTCTTCTAAAATGCTATAAAAAAAGCTTTCAATCTGTTTCTGGTTCCCTAATAAATCAAGAAAAGTAATGCCTCTTTCTTCGAGGTCCGTATTTTCTATTTTGACACGGATCGTGTCTTCATTAATGTGTTCGATCTCCATATTTCCAGCACCTCATTCCTTTACTGAGTGGTAGGCATTAAACTTCATGTTACTGTATTGCCTTTCGTAGGACAGGGATTCTATTAAAATTTCTATAACTCCATTGTAGAGGTTTTTGTATAAAAATAAAGCTAAAGCCTCTAAATATTTAGAGCCTACGCTCTTGATATTATACAAAATGACGCCGGTGAATACAAGTGACTGAAACAGAGAATATAAAAAGATTCGACTATGCTGTCAACAAAGTCGAATCTTGCCAAGTCAATGTTCTTTATTGCGAATCATCGATCACTTCTGATCAACTGTTGGAAAGTGCCACTAGTCTTTGAGCTTTTTGAAGTTCTAACGCTCTGACTTCTCTTGGTATAAATTGACGGATTTCATCTTCATTGTATCCGATCTGCATACGTTTATCGTCCAGAACAATTGGTCTGCGTAATAAACTTGGTGTTTCTTGAATCAGTTCATACAATTCTCTCATTGATAAATCGTCAATATCCACATTTAGTTGTTGATAAGCTTTAGAACGAGTAGAAATGATATCCTCTGTTCCTTCCTCTGTCATACGCATAATTGATTTGATTTCATGGATGCTGATAGGTGTGGAAGCTATATTTCTTTCTTCATAAGGGATTCCGTATTCTTCTAACCATGCCTTTGCTTTTCTGCATGATGCGCAACTCGGTGATGTAAATAATGTGACCATTATGTATTTCTCCCTTCAGTTGTTCTGTATATTTTAATCATTGGTTTGTTTGTTGACTACATTGATAACTATAAATGAATTGTGAACATTTGTAAACCCCTTTTTGTCATTTTTTTGTCGAAATATATATTTTTTTGTGTAACTTAAATGTAAACACTAATATAAAATGCTCAATGATAATATGTAAAGCCTTTTCTTAAATCTAAATTACTTAAATCAATTATTTGTAATCATTATAATTTAGATATTTTCTTTGTCACATTTACTAAAAAAATATCACTTATTAATTCAGTAAGAATGCCTTTACTGCAAAGTAATGATATGCATTATAATGAAAGAAAAACCACTGCTGGTCAATCAGCAACGGTTTTCTTCTACACTTTTAATAAAATAATTGAACTAATTCTTCTATGTCAACTTTACCAAAGTATTTATTAAGATCAATCTCTGTAAAAGTTTCTCTAATTGATTTTTCTTCATAGGTTTTACCGATGAACTTTTCTTCTACATCTGAGATTTCTCCTAGACCGAAAAAGTCCCCATAGATTTTAATATCTTTGATCGTCCCTCTATCAACATTTAATTTTACTTCGACAGTTCCGATGGAAAGACGTTCGCTGCGCTCTAAGTCGAATTTTGGTGATTTCCCATAATTCCAATCCCAGTTCGCTGTGTATTTCTCAGCAAACTTATCGATCTTATTCCAGTCTTCTTCAGTTAATTTATATTCTTTTACTTCAGCAACATTGTCAACATCAAATATATTCAGCAGTAACTTCTCTTTGAAGTTTTTAGCATTCATATATTGATAGTCATCATTCAAGTAAGGCTTGATATTTGTAACTCGACTTCTGATTGATTTGATTCCCTTAGATTCTAGTTTGTGTTTCTTTGGTTTCAAAGCACCTACAACAGCTTCAATTTCAGAGTCAAACATCAATGTCCCATGAGCCGTTAATCTGCCGTTTTTAGAATACATTGCATTTCCAGAAAATTTCTTATCATCAATAACAAGATCATTTCTTCCTCTGAGCTCCGCACCTTCTACACCCATTTTATGCAGGGCATCTATCACAGGTGCTGTGAATTTTTTGAAATCTCGGAATGAATTTCCATCATCTTTAGTTAAAAAGCAAAAACATAGGACTCCTAAATCATGATATACTGCTCCGCCGCCTGAAAAACGTCTGACAACCGTTACATCATGCTCATTGACGTAGTCTGTGTTCACTTCTTCAAATGTATTCTGATTTTTCCCGACAATGATGGCATTATCATTGATATAGAACAAGAGAATCGGTTCATCTAATTCGATTTCATTGAGTAGATAGTATTCAATTGCCAGATTGATCCTTGCGTCATGAATTTCTTTCCCATTTCGTTCATTTTTTACATAATACATCA
>OMJG01000117.1_pt1 | contig 56428 bp, 55 predicted proteins | sample 1646431 | NCBI WGS metagenome assembly OMJG01 (sample SAMN03771674, study PRJEB25209) | food metagenome | isolation source: Cotija cheese | place: Mexico:Jalisco,Michoacan | collected 2011-12-12 | reverse complement strand
GACTGCCATTGAAAGATTCCGGGCTTGTTCGGATTAAACTTGTAATTTGCCGACTGATTGAAAAAGCCAGCTTCTGCTCGAGCTGGCTTAAGGTTAAATTTCATCTAATCCGGCCGATCAACATTAGTCATTGCCAATGGATCAACCCATTTATCAAATTGTGCCGCCGTCACTTCTCCTGACTGCAAAGCCGCTGCACGTAACGTTAAATTCTGCTGCTCGGCCAGCTGGGCAATTCGCGCACTGGCGTGATATCCAATGTGTGGCGACAACGCCGTTACCGTCATTAGGGACTCATCAACCAGATTTTTCATCCGGTCTTGGTTCACTGTTAATCCGTGAACCAATCGGTCCGTAAAGCCCTGAATTGTCCCAGCTAGCAACGTTGTTGACTCTAAGAAAGTCGCAATAATCACCGGTTTATACACGTTCATTTCAAAATTTCCCTGCGATGCCGCCAAACTAACCGTGACATCGTTTCCCATGACGCGGGTTGCGGCCATCGTAAGGGCTTCTGCTTGCGTGGGGTTCACCTTGCCCGGCATGATCGACGATCCCGGCTCATTGGCCGGAATATTCAGTTCCCCATAACCGGCTCGAGGCCCACTCGCCAAAAAACGCACGTCATTAGCGATTTTTAACAAATCACCGGCTAACGTTTTCACTGCTCCATGAACAACGGTTAACCCCGAATGAGCCGCTAATCCAAAAAACTTATTGGTCTTAGCCGTAAATGGGTAGCCATACGCCTGTTGTAATTGTTCCGCAACGGCCGCAGCGAATCCTGGAGCCGCATTCAATCCGGTTCCAACCGCGGTACCACCAATTGGTAACTCCAATAGCGTTGGCATTAGCGACTGAATATACTGCAAATCATGTGTTAACATGCTTACCCAACCGCTCACCTCTTGACCAAACGTGAGGGGCGTGGCATCTTGCAGATGAGTCCGGCCAATCTTGACGACTCGCCAATAATCTGCTTGCTTTTGAGTCAATTCATCAATCAGCTTCTGCACAACTGGCACTAGCTGGTGAATCACATCATAGGCGGTCACCGCCATCGCCGTTGGAAAGGTATCATTAGAGCTTTGACTTTGATTAACATCATCATTGGGCAAAATACCACTGGTAGGTGCTAAGTTAGTAGCTTGGTGGGCAATCACTTCATTCACATTCATATTCGTTTGCGTTCCTGAACCGGTTTGATAAATCCGTAACGGAAAATCGGTCTGCAATTTCTCATCTGGCAAAGTCAGTAACTGGTCGATTGCTTGAACAATCAGTTGTGCTTTAGCTTCGCGCAAACTCCCCAGGTCACGATTGGCAATTGCGGCTGCCCGTTTCAAGTGTAAAAGTGCTCGAATCACCGCCATCGGCATCGTAGGGCCCGTTGTGAAATTATGGCGACTACGTTCCGTTTGGGCACCCCACAGTGCTTCAGCCGGCACCTTCACCGTCCCTAAAGTATCTGCTTCTTCCCGATAAGCCATTCGACCGCTTCCTCTCTTTTCTTTAATCTCAGCATACCGGGCTACTCAGTAACCGTCAAACATTATTTTCCACCAAAAAAGATCGCCCAATGGCGACCCTTTTTTGGCTTCTACTATTCTGGTGACTGTGTCCACTTAACCTTCAGCAGAGGCTTTTAAGTGAACATCATTATTTTGAGCTAATTGTTCTTCGGCTCGACGCCGCGCTTCTACCGCTTCATCAAAGTCCGTAAAAGTCTGGTTTAAGATGTAGCGTCCATGATAAAATAGACGAGCAGCCCATTTGCCCGATCGTTTGTCAAAACTAACACCGATCACCCCCGAGATATTACGCGAGCTGAGCTTAGTTAAGGCTGCAACATTGCTCCCATTAACTAATGGCAAATTCATTGCATTACCAATTTGTTCACGCGTTCGGGGATCTTTGGTCAACCGTTCTTTACTAATGTCCCGGCGATAACACCCACAACTCACCGTAATCCCATGGCGCAGTCGATAACTATCGACGGTCACCAAATTACCACAGTTGCATTTACACAACCAAGTCGCATTACCATTTTTAGCAGTACCATCACGACGAATAACCGTCAGTCTGCCGAATTGTTGTCCAGTTAAGTCAAGGAATCTCATGGGAATTTCCTCCATTCATTTTCTTAAAATCTATATTGGCTATTGTTCTCCCCAGAAATAACCCAAGCTCCCCTGACAAAATATCCTCACCTAATTATTCTACACGCCAAACTAAAAAATAGCTTAAAGCCAATAATGTTTTAAAACGTTAACGAGTGGCGATCCACATTGTTACTAAGTTATACTATAACTATACTCAGTCTTACAAAGGAAGGCAATTATCATGTTGGAAATTTTAACAATTTTAATTTATCTCATTGCTATCGAGCATTTAGGCATCATGGCACTGGAAATGTGGGGACGCCCAGAACAACAAGCGCGGGCTTTTGGGATGCCCATAACCTTCGTTCGTCAGGTTCCTGCGCAAAAAGCACTAGCCAATCAAGGCATCTATAATGGGATGCTAGCTGTCATTTTGATCCTAGCTCAATGGCTATTACCGATGCCCACCAGTTTAATAACGACGGCCCTTCTATTGGGATTCATCGTTATTGTGGCACTTTATGGTAGTTTGACGGTCAAACGACAAATTTTCTGGCTTCAGGGGTTTCCCGCACTGGTCACTCTAATTATTCTGTTAAGCCAACTCATTTAAAGATATTCTTAAATTTGTAGTTTACAGAACTACCGCCACACGTTATAATGAAGACACATATTCAGGTGAGAACCTGCTACGGGCTTTCAATCGTTGGAGGAGTTAATTGACATTTAGCCATTATTAACACCGTTGGGGCCGTACACATACTTCTATTCTGCTGGTTGCGTCCATCGTAACTAGCTTTTTATTTTCATTAAAAATACGCGCGGTATCCTTTACAGGTGCCGCGCGTATTTAAGTTTAATTGCTTAAGTGACTTACATATTACTAACAACCAACCATAATTCAACCAAGTGGACAATTGCAAAGGCCATAATGCCCACAAAGATACCACCGACCACATAGTAACCATAATAGCTCATCGGATGTTTCATCAGCCTTACCTCCTCAATGAATTGCACAGTTACTTATCATGAGTCATGCTAGCCAATTAGGTCTAGTTAGTTTAATTATCCGCGGTGTTAACTCACAGATGTTGTCCGTTGTTGGTGTACATCAGCAAGTAACGCCTTTTGCTCAGCGACGGTTGCCGTGAATTGGCGCATCAAATCGCCCTCCACAACTTGTGCGCCGTGTTGCTTTGCCCGCCAAGTAATCATTTGGAACCGTTTCTGTTCATTTGACAGCTTTTCGTTTAACATTTGGCTCCCCCCAAACTCAATTCGCCAATCTTCTACTGCTTGTCCCTTACATTATAAGCATTAATTTGGTAGCGGTCTACCCTATCGGCCAAAAAAGTACAAAATTTCTACATAAACCCATTTACCTACAGAGCAAGCTTTCAAGTCAATATCTCTAAAACCAATAACGTTAATTTTTAAAATTGGTATAGTTATCACACGCAACCGGTTGTTGTCCGATATAGCGTTAATCACGCCCACTCATTACCAGCTAAAATTGTCACTGGTGTAGCTATTACGCAAACCCTTACATTTATAAGTAAAACAATTGTCTTTTTTTCTTAACCGGCGTAATCTAGGGGTAAATATACAGAAAGAAGTTGGTCTTTTGGCTATTGATCGCGAAAAGTTTCCACCACTCTATCGAACCGTTGCCATTAACGATGATGGCTTAGAAAGTCACTCCTATATTCCCGGTGGCTTAGATGTTTTAACTAGCAGTCCGTCCAACGATCAACCGGGTGCCAATCCTGAGCAATTCGTTGGGCTGGCTTTAAGCACTTGCCTAAATGCCACCTTGGAAGCAATTGAACAGCGACGGGATCTCCCACACACCTCGCAGGTCCACACAATTGTTGAGATGGCTCGCGACCGACGGGGTCTACAATTTTACGTGACCGCAGAAATTAAGCTTCCCGGCGTTGACCTGGATACAGCTAAGGCAATGGTTGATTTGGCTGAGCGCCGATGTCCTGTAGCAAAGCTCATGGGCGGTAGTGACAACGTTCAGGTCAAGTTAGTTCAGGAATTCTCGCCAGCTCCTCCAATTGTCCATTAATTAACGCTAAAAAAGCAACAACCCGCTAGTCCTACCTGCGAGTTGTTGCTTTTTACATTAACGCCGACTGAAGCGCGCTGTTAGGCGTTCCCACCACGATTGCTTCATTGGATCTTCGCCGTATACGTATGGCCGTGTCTTGCGGACGGTCTTGTCAGCATGTGCATCATCCATGAAGACAATCTTGCGCCAGCGCTTTTCTTCTTCATCGCTCATGCGCTTTTTGCTCATTGACTTCAATCTCCTTCTCTCCACCAGTCGTCACCTAGTAGTTAAACGCGACATAGCGTTATTTTTTCATTTGCGTCACTTGGCTAAAATCACGGATAAAGTCGAGGATCTCGTGAGCCCGTTGATCACCATAAACATCCAGCCACCCTTGAAAGCGTTGGTTGATTCGTTGGCGAATAGCACGCTCCGCTTTAGCACCCGTCGGCGTCACCAACAAGTACAGCCGGCGCCGATCGTTTTCATCTGGTTGTTGTTGCAAATAGCCTGCTTTCAACAACACCTTGATTTGCCGCGAAATAGCGCTGCGTGTTACCTGCCGTTTACTGGCAATATCCATCAGTGTCACCTGATCGTTCTGCGTAATTTCACGGAGAATCAGATACTGTTCAAAAGACAAGTGAAAGGCCTGCGCTGGTTCGGAAATAAATTCATCTAAATATTTCAACGAACTCATGTAGACATCAATAAAAGCGTCCAGCAACGGTTGTTCCTGCTCAACCATGATTACCCCACCTACATTTCTAAAAATACGTTTTTTATCTTAGCATTTACCCTTATCAAATACCAGTCTTTTACCGGTGGTCTGGACCAACCTTATGCTAAAATAGACATAAGTTCGTTTAGGGGGAATTTTCATGTTATCTCGCAAAATAATTCTATTGGGGACACTATTTTTATTAACGGGTTGTGGTCAAAAACAGCTATCTAGTCAACAGGAACCCGGCCATCAAACTACTACGTCGCGTTCCAGTCAAACAACCTCATCGCAAGCAGCTTCCCATTCATCTTCAGCAGCCTCACAAGCACCAACGGCCACTTTTAAGCAACAACGCTTTACGATTAAAGATGTCACCTTCAGCCTAACGGGGAGTAAAGTCACTGCTAGTTCAACGGCTAATCGCAACTTATTCGTCCTGTACTATTCGGTGACCAATCATCAGGCCAAGTCCATCATCCCCAACGACATCTGGCAAAGTGCAGTCAGTGCGCAACAAAGCGGCCACCAATTGCAAACTGGCAACTTGGCCTTTACTACCAATCAAACGCAAGACAATAACAAGCTAAATCGTACAGTCATGGATGTGGCACCTGGCAAAACCGTCACCGGTCTAGCCACCTTTGAGCCTAAGACTAGCCAGCCCATCACCGTTACATTCAAAGATACTCACCACCAGATTGTTCATCAAAGCCATTATCCCTTAACTTAACCCTAGAAAGGAATCTATCATGCCCACTTTAATTGAACGTATTCACCAAGTTGAACTCGGTAATCTCGCCCAACTGGATCAGCTTTGCCATCAGCTTGGTCTCCCTTACTTTTTGATGGGCGGCTCATTATTGGGCGCAATCCGCCATCAAGGCTTCATTCCATGGGATGATGATGTTGACGTCGGTCTCTTACGCGCCGATTATGACCAACTCCTTGCTGCGGCCCCTACTCATCTAGCAGATAGTCCCTACTTTTTACAAACGCCCACTAGTGATGAAAACTACGGCCTGAGCTACGCTAAACTGCTAGATCGCCGCACCTATATTGAGGAGAAGCGTAATGTCAACAACGCCCGTAAAGGTATTTTCATTGACATCTTTCCCTTAGATCGAATTCCCCAAGACACTAGCGCTCAACAAAAGCAGTCGACCAAGTTTCAGCTGCTAAATACGCGGATCTTGCTCCAACTACGCTATCATCTGGTGGATAACCCGCTTCGCAAGCTTCAAGGCCCGCTCAGCTCAGAACAATTAACCAGTGTTAACGCCCTTAAGGCAGAACGTCAGGCCGTGATGACCCAATATCAAGCAGAAATCACGCTGCCGCAGGTCAAAAATTTGTCCTCCCAATACGCCTATGCCAAGGAAGTCTTCACGGTTGCGGAACTAAGCGACCTAACCACCGTTCCCTTTGAGCACTTGCAGGTTCAGGTTCCCCGAAACTATGCTACGATTTTAACTAGGATGTATGGGGACTATCTGGCCTTACCACCAGAGAACCAGCGCACCGAAAAACATTTGGAACGGGTTATTATGGACAATCAAGTTTTTACTGACTAAATTTTAAGAGAAAGTAGTTGAATGACCATGGCTGATGACTATTTTGGCGCAATGCTGGTCAACGTCTCAAGTATTGAGCTATCCATTGTTAACTTAAAATCTGGTACCCAAGTGGAACGCGTCAAATCAACCGTCGCTATTGGGGAAAATATTTACAATCACGAAGACATTGATTTTGAAACGGTTGCCGAGGCCGCTGAAGCACTACGCGGCTTCTTACAAATCATTAAAGACTACGGTGTCACCCACTATCAACTCTGGGGCTCACAAGCGTTATCTTCAGCACCTAATGCTGAGTTTATTCGAGATCAGCTCTATGTTCGTACTGGTCTACACATCGAATGGCTCTCGTGGGGCGAGGAATCCTTCGTGCGCAATGAAGCCGTAGCCTTAAAGTTCGACCATTATCATCATCTGGTCAAACACCATGCCGCAATTATCGGCTTAAATTCTGGCAGCACGACGCTTTCCTTTTTCGCACAAGAACAACTTGTAGCATCTCACAATATGAAGTTAGGACCCGTGCGGATTAAAGAAGTTCTGCAAGATTTACGGACAACGGCCCCAAATCCAGTCGATGTCTTGGATGATTACATCAATAGTAAAGTGGATGACTTCTATCGCTTTTTGCCGGCCAACCTGCAGACCGTTTCCAATCAGGTTATCTTAATTGGTGCCGAACCGCTAAATGCATACTTCATTCCACAGGGGGCTATCAGTGCCCCATTGACTCTTGACGACTTCAATCAGTTCAGTCGGGAGGTCGCCGGGGCTTCCGATCAATACCTGATGGAACGGCTTCACCTCACCGAAGAAAACGTTGAACTAATTTTGCCTGTCGTTTTGCTAATTAAAAAATTGTTAACTGTCGTTCACGCCGAGAAAATCCAACTGGTTAACCTCAACGTCATTGATGGATTAACCACCAATCAAGCAATTATGGCGGGTTACCATAAAACAGCCCACTTTGAAAACCAAATTTTAGCTTCCGCTGAAGATCTAGCGCAACGCTATCGCGTAGAACCGCACCATATGGAGTTGGTGCGCCGCTTTGCGCTACATTTATTCGATCAGCTACGGGCTTTACATCATCTAACCACACGTGACCGTTTATTACTTGAAGTGGCGACGATTGTTCACGACATTGGCGGATTTATTGATACCCACCAGCATTACTTACACTCAGACTATGTTTTGAAACAGTCCGATTTACTGGGATTATCACAAGAAGAGACGCAAATTATCGCCGCAGTCTCCCGTTACCACAGCACCCGGACCCCTGGTGAGGATCTGGCCCATTTTCAACAATTAGATAGTGATAAACGCTTAGTCGTCGCCAAATTATCAGCTATCTTACGGTTAGCTGATGCTTTAGACGATGCCCACCAACAAACGATTCAAAAAATTTCGGTGTCCGTTCGTGCTGATCGTGTGATTATCACGGTTTTCAGTGATGATGAACTGTCACTGATTCATTGGGCCTTTACTTATAAAGCTAAATTCTTTACGGATGTTTTCGGCTTACAGCCAGTACTAAAACAAAGGAGATTACACAAATGACACTCGACTTCACACTCCCGCAGTACTATACCAACCGCGAATTAAGCTGGCTAGACTTTAACGATCGGGTTTTGGAAGAAGCCCGGGATAAAACTAATCCTCTACTCGAACGCGTCCGCTTCTTGGGAATCACCCAAAGCAACGTTGATGAATTCTTTATGGTCCGAGTGGCATCCCTATCCAAGCTTGCCGCTGTCAATTACCCCAAACCCGATGCCTCCGGGATGACCGCTAAGGATCAATTGCTGGCAGTCAATGCCAAAGCGCATGACCAAGTCATCAAACAGTATTCCACGCTAAATCGCATGTTATTACCAGCACTTGGCAATTTAGACGTACACGTTTTGACACCCCAGGACTTAACACCACAACAAACACGGTTTATTGAAAAGTATTTCAACGATGAACTGTCGCCCGCTTTGACCCCGATGGCCGTCGACAGCTCCCGACCATTCCCGTTTATCGGCAATAACACACTGAATATTGCCCTGCGTCTCTATAAGAATGGGGATAAAAAAGATAAACGCTTCGCAACGGTTCAAGTACCCGATATTTTCCCCCGAACGGTGCGTTTACCTGGTGCCCCTAACGATTTCATGATGTTAGAGGATGTGATTAAAACCTTTATTGGCAATCTCTTCATCGGCTACCAAGTCAAGGAAGCCACCACTTATCGGGTTATCCGCGATATGGATCTTGACGTTGCGGAAGAAGATACCTCTGACCTACTAAAGGAAGTTGAACAGCAGCTTAAACGACGAGAACACGGCGGTGCGGTTCGACTCGAAGTGGAAAATGGTATCAGCCCAGCGCTGCGACGGCGACTCATCAACGCGCTTAACGTGGCAGACTATGCCGTTTATGAGATCAGCGGACCCATCGATCTCACTTTTCTGAGCCAACTAACCAAGCAGATTAGCGATCACGATAACGAACGTTACGCGCCATTCACCGCCAATCGCACGCCGGGTTTCACGCCTGACGATGATGTATTTAAAACCATTCGCCAACATGATGTATTGGTCCACCATCCCTACGACACGTTTGGCGCCGTTACCGAATTGATTCGCCAGGCAGCAGCAGATGATGATGTGCTCGCCATTAAGATGACACTCTACCGAGTTTCGGCTAACTCACCGATCATTAAATACCTTGGGCGAGCAGCTCAAAACGGCAAGCAAGTCACCGTTCTCGTGGAAGTCAAAGCCCGCTTTGATGAAGAAAATAATGTCCATTGGGCCCAGCAACTTGAAAAGATGGGATGCCACGTTATCTACGGCCTCATTGGCCTTAAGACCCACTGTAAGTTGGCCCTCATCGTCCGTCGTGAAGCCGATGGAATTCGTCGCTACATGCACATGGGCACTGGTAATTACAATGATGTTACGGCCCATTTCTACACAGATATGGGGCTCATGACAACTAATACGGACATGGGCATCGACGCCTCAAATATCTTTAATATGCTATCCGGCTATTCGGAACCGCCCTACTTCCACCAGCTCCACATGTCGCCTGATGGTATCCGGCATTTTATCACTGCTAAAATTAATCAGGAAATTACTAACGCTAAGGCTGGTCAACCCGCTTGGATTGAAATGAAGATGAACTCCCTATCAGACTCAGCCATGATTGCGAAGCTTTACGAAGCATCGCATGCTGGCGTTCATGTCAAACTAATTGTCCGCGGGATTTGCTGTTTAAACGTCGAGATTCCTAAAGTCAGCGACCACATTGAAGTCCACTCCATCGTCGGCCGCTATTTGGAACATAGCCGCATTTATGCCTTCGCTAATGCCGGTGATCCCCAAGTCTACTTGTCTAGTGCGGACCTCATGACGCGTAACCTTAACCGCCGAGTAGAATTACTCTTCCCGATTCTACAGGCTGATTTACGTCAGCGGGTCTTTGCCATTTTTGATACCCTATGGCAAGATAATGTGAAGACCCGGGTCTTACTCGCTGACCGGACCTTCACTCGTGTTGATCGACGGGGACTGGACGCCCTTGATGCCCAAGCCACGTTCATGGCAGAAGCAACTAAGCAACGTTTAGCAGCTAAGCCAACCGCCACTAATCAATCTGGCACACATCAATTTAAACCAATGCTAAGCCCTAAGAATCAACCACAATCCCCAATTGATCGGAGTCCTGAATAATATGGAAACTTTAGTCGTCATTGATCTTGGATCCAATTCTGTCCGGATGACCATCAGTAACCTTGATGATACCGGCGATCACCATACCTTAGCGGCTGAAAAACGTTACGTCCGTCTATCAGAAAATATGGGCGTTGATCAGCAGTTACAACCCACGGCTATTGAGCGGACACTAGCGGCGTTAAGTGAGTTTAAGGCCATCTATGATAAGCTCGATCATCCCCGCATTGTGGCTGTGGCTACGGCAGCCGTTCGCCAAGCTACGAACCAAAAGCAATTTCTCAAGCAAGTTAAAGACCAGCTGGGATTGACGTTTAAGGTGATCTCTGGCGCAACAGAGGCGCGCTACGACTATCTGGGCGTTATTCATACACTCCCGATCGTCAACGGCTTATTGGTCGATACTGGGGGCGCGTCTTCCGAACTCATCTTGGTTCAGAATCGCCAGATGAAACACGTGGTATCAATCCCCCTAGGATCTGTCACGTTATCTCAAGCTTATTTAGAAAATGATCGGATTAAAGCCGACTCGCTTTTCTCCGCCATGACGTTTGTTAACAACGTCTTCAACGATGTTTGGTGGTTACGCGAAGCAACCAACTTACCGATTATTGGTTTAGGCGGTGCCAATCGAACATTGGCTAAAATTAATCGCCGTAAGAAAAATTTCTTAAACGTAGAAGATATCCATGGTTACAAATTAACCGCCACCGATGTCTATAACACCTTAACGCAGCTACTTGGTCTCAACCTAGCTGAACGAAAAAAGGTGCCAGGGCTTTCCAAGGACCGAGCAGACATTATCGTCGGTGGCTTAGTCCCGGTTGCCCTGCTAATGCGCCTACTTGATTCACAGTTAATTACCTTTTCCAACGCCGGTTTACGCGATGGTATTTTATTTGAACGAATCAATCAAATCAAGGCGGAGAGTCATTGACCAACTAAAAATGAGCACCTACGAAACCTTTCATTTCGCGGGTACTCATTTTTTAAATTTCACATAATCTAATTAGGCAATTGCACGATATAAGGTCCAAATCGCGGTACCGTGACCACTTCCACAGCGGTATTAAACACCCGTTCTAGCAGTTGTGGATCACGCAATTGGGTCGGAGTTCCACTGGCGGCCAAACGACCATCATTCAATAGCCACAACCAGTCGCTCACCCGAAAAGCTTGATTGATGTCATGTAGCACCTGAACAATCGTCATGCCCTTAGCCGCCAACGATTGCAACTGCGTCATCAGGGTCTGCTGATAGTGTACATCTAAATACGTGGTCGGTTCGTCCAGCAGCAAAACGGCCGGTTCCTGAGCCAAAGCTGCGGCTAGCCACGCACGTTGCTGTTGACCACCTGACAAATCTTGCATGAACTGATCGGCTAAAGCAAGTAACCCCGTTTGCGCCAAATAAGGCTGCACCTCATGAAACGGCACCGTTTGCCATAAGCTATGATATGGTAACCGTCCCATGGCAACAACCTCCTGAACCGTCAACTCATCATATAGCTGATGATGTTGGGTGACCATTGCCACTCGTTGGGCCAGCTGTTTGGTGGTCCAATGAGCCAGCGGTTGATCGGCCAAACGAATCTCCCCGGATTGAGGCAACAATTGTCTTGCCAACAGCTGTAATAGCGTTGACTTTCCTGCTCCATTCGGGCCAATAATCGTGGTGATTTTTCCAGTCGGCAAGTTGCCAGATAACGCAGTGAGACCACCTTTTTGCCGTGGATAATGATAACTAACGTGTCGACATTCCATAAAATCCTCGCCCCCGTTGTAGTAACAGAATCACAAACGGTCCACCAATAATCGCCATCATCGTCGCTGCCGAAATCTCACTGGGACTAATAACCGTTCGTCCCAACGTATCTGCTGCTAACATCAGCCAAGCGCCCGCCAGCATTGAAAACGGCAAGACCGTCTGATAATCATGTCCGACTAAGCGTCGCGCAATATTGGGGACGACGATGCCGACAAAGGGAATCGCGCCCACGACTGCGGTAACACTAACCGCCAAATACATGCCTAATAGCAGCAGACTCCAGCGAATAACGCTGACGGGCACACCAACGTGGCTCAGTGCCGTATCAGTCAACTTTAGGTAATTGGCCCAAGGTGCAATCAACAAGGCCCCTATCAGCCCGATAACCCCCAAAATCAAGAGCACGGTAGTCTCTGACCACGTCATACCATTAAACGTACTGGAGCTGATTTGTGTCGCCCCGCTGCTGAGTAACTGTTGCAGGCCCACAAAGGTTGCATCCAAAGCCACCCCAACAATAATCAAGCGGTAGGGATCAGCTAATGCGCGCCCACTGGTTAAAATGGCCAAGGCGACTAAACCGCCCCCCAGAGCGAAGAACCAATTGCGGCCCCACATGGCGGGCAACAACAGAGCGCCCCCTAATTTGAAAAAATTAGCTGCCGCACTCACCCCTAAAATACTGGGATCGGCAATTGGGTTACGAAAAACCGCTTGAAACAGGGCCCCGGCGACTGCTAAACTTCCACCACAAATTAGACTGCTTAGAATTCGTGGCACCCGTAATGTAAACACGGTCGTAAAATCTGAACTTGCCGGTCGTGTCACGGCGCGGAAAATCTGCGCAATGCCTAGCCAGGTGGTGCCAACCATCATCGCTAGTACAATCATCACCAGCAGTAAGCCTAAGATTCCGGTATACCACCAACCTGCATGTTGCTTCATGCTGGCACCTCCTGGGGATAGAGCCAGCGACTCACCTGATTTAGCGCTGCGACAACTTGCATATTGGCCGTCGCATCAAATGTCGGTTCCGTTAGATCATAGACACGGTGGTGTTTAACCGCCGCCGTCTTCGACCACATCCGGTTAGACTTAAATTCCTGGTTAAATTGCTTGGTCACCATAGTTGGCATGGCATGGGCCAAACGTAAAATCACCTGTGGATTAGCCTTTTGAATAGCTTCGTCGTTTGGTTGCTGGTATTCTTGATGCTGACTCGTAAACACATTCTGACCACCGGCTAATCGGACCAAATCACCCACATAGGACCGATTGGTAGCAATCATATAACTGGCACCCGGCAAGCCCATAAGGACTAATACCCGTGGTGCTTTTTGTCGTTGCGCTCGTTGCTTGACCCGCTGTTTTGCCTGGTTAATCAACCGATTTTGTTTAGCTGCAGCCGACTGGCGCTGGTACCGTTGTCCCAACTGCGTCAGCGTTGTCTGCAAATGACCAACACTCGTCAAATCTAAAAAGTGCGGCGTAACGTGTTGGGCCTTAAAGGCTGCCCCAAACTGATCATCCAACGTGGTCACCGAATACACCACGGTCGGTTTCAGCGCTGCAATCTTCTCTACGCTGGGATTCATTGGGCTACCCACCTTAGTGACATGCTGATACTGTTTGGGCATCGTATTAGCCGTCGTCGGAACGCCCACTAATGGTAAATGAAGTTTGGCCGCAATTTGCACGATGGCATAGGTTGTGGCCACAATTCGTGGCTGGTTCTGTTGCCGATATTGCTGACGCCAAGCCAGGCCACCACCAATTATTCCACAGAGTACGAGCACAGCCAGTGTTACTAAGCCAATTTTTCTAGGATTTCGCATTTGCTTTTCCTCCTAATGTCGGCCAACATACCACCAGCTACCGCCACCGACAACGACCAAAATCGCTACGACACCACCAATTAACCGGCCCCAATGCGTGCTCTGTTGGGGAACGCGATCCGCATTAGTGGCGGACTGCTGGTTAACTGAGGTCTTCGCACTTGGCTGATGACTTGACGAGCTTGATGACGTTGTCGGTTGCTCCTTGGCCTTTGGCTGATGGCGAACCGACTTGGTTGGCTTGACCGCTGACGTTGAACTGGCAGTTGATGTGTTCGCCTTTTTTGATGCCTTGACTGCTGGTACTTTTTTCGCCGTTGCTGCCGTTTTTGCTTGGGTCAGTGCCGGCAGATGGGCTGTTTGAAATTTAAAAGTAATCAAATGCTTAGCGCGGTAAACGTCTGGTACATTAATCGCGAGCTTAGCCGTAACCGCCCGTTTTAAATTGGTCGTCGTGAATGAATAATATAAATGCGAGTTACCTGCCGAATCCTTTTCCTTGCGCACGTTGGTTGGTGTCTGGCCGTCAACAGACAATACCTTGACCGGCCAATTAGTCAGCTTTTTAGCTGTCTTAATATCCATCGTAACCACATAAGCATGATTTCTCACCGTTACCGTCGCCGGATGAACAAAGTAGCCGCTCGCCATTGACGTTTGCTTGGTTCCATACTTTAACGCCGCATAATCGATTGATTGTGCGTGTGCCGGGGTTGGAATTAACCACAAAAATAAGAGCGCAAATAATCCGACACATAGCCAATTCTTAATCTGCTGTTTCACGTTGTTTCCCCCCTAATACATAACCACAAGCGATGAGTCCCAACCAGCCCAACATCGACCATGACGATTGCTGTTCGCCCGTCTTGGGCAACGTTGCCTTAGCTGCGGCGTGGTGCGTAGTGGATGGCGCCGTTGCTGCAGTTGTCTGTTCAGTGGTTTTCGGTAATGCAGCAACGGTTGCCGCCTGAGTCTGATCTGCCGAACCACTGCTGGCAAACCGGAAGCGAATCGGAAAGGTTTCGCTGATCGACATAACTGGTACTGTCACGTGAATCTTTCCGGGTATCAATTGACTGGCTAAGTCTTGTCGATTAGCGACCTTAAAACTATACTGCATGGTATATGCCTTAGCCGTTTGACCATAGCTCACCTGCTGCGGTGCCATTCGATTGATTGATTCAGGCACAACCGCCCGACTCCCTAACTTTAATGACTTGGCATACTTGACTGTTAGTGTCACGCGATAGCCTTGATTAGTTGGGGTAACCTTGGCAAGATCCGTATAGTATTGATCTGCTTCGGATTTCTTCATTTTTGTTCCCTGCAGCACTTGATACCGCCAGTACTCAGTCTTAGCAGTTGCTTTAGCCGTTTGGGCCGTACTCGTCTTTGTGGTTATCGTTAGGGTTGTCTGCTGCGAAGACTTGTCCTGAGAACTTGCCTGACTGCTACTTTTTGCCGTATCAGCCAGTGTCGTTGCCTGATCCAATAGTTCACTCGTTGCCGTTGTTGTGCTGAGTCGTTGCGCTTTTTCCCAATCTAATGCTAGCCGGGCCGTTTCATTCATTGCCCCCAACGGCGTTGTCAAACTAAAGGTTGTTGTCAATGGGCTCGTCTGACCAGTTAGATTCACCTGATAAATGGTTTGCTGGTTAACCGCCTTGACCTTAGTTACCGGTTGACCACTGATTTTCATCGACTTGATATATTGCGCGCCATTAGATGTTATCAAAAGCGTTGTCTGTTGATCTTGAACTCTCGCTACTGCCGAATCCGTGAAGAACGGATTCGCTGATGAGGTTGCATTGCTATCAGCCTTAATAATCTTCATGGGAACCTGATACACCCCATTACTCAGTGCTGCCGCATGCGCTGTTCCTGACCAACCAATAAAGATGGCCCAAATCAGTACCAAACAACCGAGCCACCGCCAGAATTGCTGTCGAACTTTCATTGATAAACTCCCCGTTTCTCATCTTTTTAAATGCTAGACAAAACAACGAGACCAGACTAGACGTCTTGATCTCGTTGTCACCGTCACGGTTGCCATGGCTTGTTTTACTTAACCGTTACCGTCTTAGTTACTGTCTTATAACCGGCTTTAGTAGCGGTTACCTTTAATTTCCAACTCTTCTTAACTGCCTTTTTCAGTTTAACCGTGTAAGCCGTCTTTTTAGTTGTCGTCTTGCCCAAGGTTGTCTGGTTATGCTTAACCGTTACTTTGGCACCCTTAGTCGTTGTACCACTTACTTTCTTAGCAGCCGCTTTAACCCGTTTAGTACTCAAGGCAACCGCCTTTTTGGTGGTCTTGCTGGTTGCTTTAAGCGTGTTGGTCTTAAACTGAAGCGTTGCTGCTTCTTGCATGGTCATGGTTTGCCCATTCATTGGCACAGCCAGTGAAAAACCAATCGTTTGTGTCTTGGTTAAATCTACCTTCGTGAAGGTATAGGTGTTACCACTCGTTGCCTGTTTAACAGTGCCCGCCTTGCCCCCTAGGGTCAGCGTCTTAATATAGGAGCTCCCAGCAGCAGTCGCTTTGATTGTCACTGTGGCCTGTTTATTCTTAACACTAACGGTTGCCATGCTATCTAAGTAATTAGCGGCCTCAGACGGTGTGGTAGTCCCAGTCTTGTAAACATTAAACTGAACACTGTACTGACCATTTGCCAACTTAGCGGCGTTTAAACTGGCCGCTTGAGCGGTTGCTGGATTACCAACCACTTGATTGACTGAAATACCGGCGCCCGCACTCGCCAGCATTAATAACGCACTCATAACAGTTAAAGATTTTTTCATAAGAAATACCCTCCCAAAACAAAATATGTAACTTATGAATCCGAATTCATCGTAGCACGAAAATTAGTTGAGCACCACAATTTTGTAGCCGTTCAAACTAACATTTGATTTATATACTGATAGGCGAAATGATTAACGTCTCCCTCCCCTGCCAAAAAACCAGGGATCTACCAACAAGATCCCTGGTTACAGTTTAAGTAAGTTACTTAAGTTACCTATCCAATATGATTTTCATGTAAAATTGCTGTGACTTCTTCTTGAACTTCGGCTGGCTTAGCCCATTCCTGAAACTCAGTAAAGTCTTCTTCAGGCATCGCATAGTGCTCATTAACATAATCCTCGTATGCCTGAACGTGTGGCGTATGGGCGATATTTAGCTGCAGAATGCGAACTTCTTTGATGAGTCCCCGTTCAACCGCCAACTCAGCCCGACCATTTTGCACCATATTACTAATTTCCATATACTTACTGCCATCTAAACGCGTTATCTCTTCAATCAACGTAAATACTTCGTGACTCTTCATCACTCTCACCTCCGCGCAATAGATCTATTATAACCGGTCTGTAAGCAAAACAAAACCACTACCAGGGAATGGCAGTGGTCGGCATAAGAGAGAAAGAGAATTGATTAGAAGGTAATTATTAATACCTTACAAGCTATAATATACCGGTATTTGTAAGCGCTGTCAATACTTTTTCAGAAAAACGTTTTTATTTTTGATGATTTCCGCTAAACACCGCGTTGGCCCTGAGACAGTTAGTCATCAACGCAAAAAGGGCTGGAAATAACTTCCAGCCCCCACCATTTAGTCTTCACCAAATGAGAGATAAACCTTTAACCAATTCATTGGGAAATCAGCTAAAGAGGTAAATAAATGGTAATTTAACGATACCACGTTAAATGACAAAAATCTATTTGTTTTCTCATTATTCTATTATTTGACACCAGAAGTGGCATTGGTATCGTGGAGAACCGTTTCTGGGTGCACGATATTCCCTGGGTTTTGTAGCACATCCCCCAGTGAATGCCCTGAAATGTTGATCAGACAGGTCAATACAAACACGATTCCCACTGCGATGGTCAAGAACCGATTACCCCAACTCATCTTTTCGCTGATGACTGAACCATAGAAATCCTTTTTAACTTCTGCGGCAACATTCTGATCGCTCGGATCATTAGCCTGTCGTTCCTCAATCACCTGTTGCTGGTAAGCATCAATATCAAATGCCTTCTGGTTGGCTTTCATCTGCCGTTGGAAGTGTTTCTTTTCCTTCTTGCTTTGTCCCTTGAACCACTTAGTAAATTCGCGGTAGTGCTTAACCACTGTTTCAGTAGCACCAATTTCTTTTAATGTGCCGTAATGAATCCAAGCAACCCGATCACACAAAATCTCAATCTGCTTTAATGAGTGACTAACAAAGACAATGGTTTTCCCTTCATCTTTGAACTCAGAAATTTTGTCTACACACTTTTGATAGAAGGTATCATCCCCGACGGATAAAGCTTCATCAATAATCAAGATATCTGGATTAACGTGCACTGCAATCGAAAAACCCAACCGCGATTTCATCCCTGATGAATAGCTCTTAACGGGTTGGTACAAGAAGTCACCAATATCCGCAAAAGAAACAATATCATCCATTAAGGCGTCAATCTCTGGATTAGTTAACCCCTGCATAAGTGCCTTTAAGCGAATATTTTCCAAACCAGTTAAGTTTCCTCGTAGCCCAGCACCAATGGCAATAATTGACGTATCACCACGCACATCGACCGTTCCAGTCGTTTGCGGAATAATTCCGGAAATAATATTAGAGAGCGTTGATTTACCAGATCCGTTAACCCCAATCAAGCCCAGCGTTTCTCCAGACTTCACCTCTAATGAAATCCCCATCAAAGACCAAAAATGGGGCACCTTAGAATTGCTTAATGAGAAAAATGACCGCAACTTTTCCGCCTGACTCTTGTAAAGATCATATTCCTTTGTCACGTGTTGTACTTTAATTTTATAAGAATTATCCATGAATTAAACTTCCTAACTCAAAATTTGCGCTACCTGCATTACCCAGCACAGTGCCTGAGCTTAGTCTGTTGTATTATACCAAATATTTCCGCTTTGTGGAAAAAATCTCGTTGAGCTTAGCTTTTTCTTTAGTACCGTCTGCTCCTCCGGTCGATTAAAGTATTTTTCGAAAATATTTTCAACTTGATTTGAGTCAAGTTAATCTCGTCAATGACTCCGTATACTAGGTCTTGTAATCAAGTTAAACAACTTTCAAGGAGGTTTTCACAATGAGTAAAGTAACCATGAAATTAGACGACCTGACCTGCCCATCTTGCATGACTAAAATCGAAGGCGCCCTAAGTAAAAAAGACGGCGTTGAAAATGTCAAAGTTCTCTTTAATGCCAGCAAAATCAAAGCCGAATTCAACACTGACAAAGTGAGTGCCGAAAGTTTGGAAGCAGCCATTACCGATTTAGGCTACACCGTTAAAAGCGCCAAAGTTAAAGACCTATAATCTTGTCATATTAGAAAGGATGTCTCGCCCATGACGACAACTATTGAAGACCGTTACGCTGCTGAAAAAGCGCAAACCGAACATGATCACCACGTTCCTACCGCTGGTGCTATGACCAACCACATCTTAGCTAACCTGCATATTTCCATTGTCAAGTTCCATCAGGTTCGTTGGTCAGTTAAAGGTCCCCTAGCACTCAGCATCCGCCAGCTCCTCACTACCTACATCGCCACTTATCGTAGCCAATTTGATGCGCTAGGTGAATTACTACTAGATGAAGGTGAAATCGTCTCAACCACTACAACAGAGTATCATGACTATAACATGTTACAAGAAGGTGGCGACAAAAAGTATTACGCCGCTACAGATCAACTCAACGAATTGATTCATGATGCGGATACCCACAATCTCTTTATTGATCGGGCCATTAAGCTCGCTGAAAAAGAAAGTCGGCCTGCACTAGCCACCTTCTTGGTAACCCTTCGTGGAACCAACAATCACATCATCCGCGAACTTCAAGCCGTTTTGGGTAATTCGGCTCGTACCGGTTTAGATGATGAGGATGAAGACGACGATGATTAATTAATTCCCCTAAATCAAAAAGCGACGACGTCCTGTGAGGCGGCGTCGTTTTTTTGTTAGCCCACCGGTTGCATTTTTCTGACAAAAGCGGTTAGATTGAAGTAACCGGTTGCATTGGCGACTAGACAGCCTTTATCAGACTCGTCAACTAGTGACTAATCCGCTCCAACCCGATATCTTGATTAAAGGAGTTCCCTCAAATGTCTAATTTACCTCACTACCAGCAACAACAGCAAACCGTGACGTTTGCCTATTCGCAAGGTGCCTTGCAACTAACCGTTCTCACCCCAACGATTATTCGGGTGTTCAGTAATCGCGGCGAGTCAGGGTACTCTTACGCCATTACCGGCGACAAGCAGCAATCAACGCCCTTTACATTAACCACTAAAGATAACCACTATGAGTTACGAACGTCGGCCTTAACCGTCAGCCTAGATGTCGAACGCCATATTGATGTTTATGATGCGCAAGGCGCTCCATTGGTAACCGATTACCGTGGTGAACGGCACCTCTTAGATAAGGGGGTCGATAAGGTTCATCAAAAATTGGTAGAAGCAGAAGGTCACAGCGCGACAACCCAAGCAGCCCACGACGCTGATTATTTTCAGGTTGTCAAAGACCTCGCCTCTGATGAGCAACTCTATGGGTTGGGTGACAAGACCGGCTACTTGAATAAGCGGGGCTTTGAATATGATAATTGGAATATAGACTATCCCGATCCACAATTAGAGATCTTACCCAATATCTACAAGTCAATTCCCGTTATGTTGGGATTAAAAAATGGCCACCCGTATGGTTTATTTTTCGATAACCCATACAAGAGTCATCTCGACCTAGGCAAAGAAGACCCCCATTATTATGTCTACTCTGCCGTTGCAGGCAATCTTGATTATTATATTCTGGGTGGTCACACCCTCAAGGATATCATCACAGCCTATACTTATCTAACAGGCCGCACACCATTGCCCCAAAAATGGACGTTAGGTTATCAACAATCCCGTTGGGGATATAGCGCCAGTCAAACCGAAGTTCAAGCCGTCGCGGATAACTTAAAGAAGTATGATTTGCCTTGTGATGCGATTCATTTCGATGTCGATTACATGAACGGCTACCGCGTCTTTACGTGGGATCACACCAAGTATGCCGATCCGCAAAAATTCATTGCCCGCCTGAAGGCCCGCGGAATCAAGGTCGTGCCAATTATTGATCCCGGTGTTAAACAAGACCCTGATTACCCCGTTTATACTACTGGTGTTGCCCAGAATTATTTCGTAAAAACTCCGACTGGTGAAGTCTATATCAATAAGGTCTGGCCTGGTGACTCCGCATTTCCCGACTTTGGACGTCCGGCCGTCCGCCAGTGGTGGGCCAACAATACGAAATTTCTAACCGATTTAGGGGTGGCAGGCATCTGGAACGATATGAATGAGCCCGCCTCTTTTGATGGTGAGATTCCAGAAAACACCGTCTTCTACGACCAAGACCACCCCGCAACCCACCGAAAAATGCACAACGTTTATGGCCATAACATGGCACAGGCCACCTATGAGGGCCTCAAACAACATCAAGGCAAACGCCCATTTATTATTACCCGCGCCGCTTATGCCGGTACACAAAAGTATGCGACCGTCTGGACTGGCGATAATCGGAGCATGTGGCCCCATTTACAGATGATGATTCCCCAGCTTTGCAACTTAGGTTTAAGTGGGTTTAGCTTTGTGGGAACCGATATTGGCGGCTTTGCATCGGATACTAGTCCGGAACTACTTACCCGCTGGATTGAAGCGGCCATCTTTAGCCCCCTATTGCGAAATCATGCGGCAATGGGGACTCGTCGGCAGGAGCCTTGGGCCTTTGGTGAGCCAACCCTTAGCATTTACCGCAAGTATCTTAAACTACGCTACCGGTTTATTCCATACCTCTATGATTTATTCGCACAGGAAAGTCACACAGGATTACCGATTATGCGGCCTTTAGTCTTGAATTATCCGACTGATCACCGGGCTCAAAATCTTGACGATGAATTCATGGTCGGCGACCAGATTCTCGTGGCGCCAATCGTTCAAAAGTCCAAGCGGCAACGGCTCGTCTATCTGCCGGCTGGCGAATGGATTGACTTCTGGAATCATCAGACCTACACCGGACAGCAAGACATCGTGGTTCAAGCGCCCCTGGACAAGCTGCCATTGTTCATCAAACGGCAAACGCTACTTCCTTGGGGACCAGCCGTTGATCATATTGCGGAAACCCCCGACTCATCAATGACTTTCCAGCTGTTCGGCGATCAAGGGACTTATGACCATTATCAGGATAACGGAAGCAACTTCGACTATCAGACTGGTCAATATAATTGTTATCACCTCAGCGTTGACCCCCACCAAGTTTCAGTAACGCTAACTCATCACGGCTTTTCTGCCGTTTATCAGACCATTCACCTAGCCTTAAACGATCGTGTGGTCACGTTCACTTATGACGCGCAGACCACCAGTTATCAACAAATCTAATCAGGATTACCATTGCCCCCAAATGACCTTTACTTGGCCATTTGGGGGCATTTTGGTTCGTCCATAATTTCATTATTTTTACTCATTTCACAAATTATTCTCGCTAACTTGATTCACATCAAGTTAAGCCAGCTGGGAAGCAGGCATAATAGACTTATCAACAAGGAACCTGATACTTAAGATTGTCTTTTAAAGAAAGGACCGTTCACTTATGACAATTCAACGTTATATTTATTCCCATACTAATCCCATCACTTTTTGGTCAGCTGGTCTGATCATTCTTGGCTTTCTCAACACATGGTTCACAAAAGTTCCTTATATCACGGACACTGCTTGGATTATTGCTTCGGTAATTGCAGCAGCCCCCATCGTCTTACGTGCCATCAGCGCCCTTAAGGCCAAAGTCTTCAGTATTGAACTCCTCGTCGGAATCGCCGTCATCGGTGCCTTTGCTATCGGTGAATTTGAAGAATCAGCTATTGTGACTTTCCTCTTTCTCTTTGGTTCCTATCTCGAGCAAAAAACACTAGCCAAAACGCGGGGAGCCATTCAATCCTTAACTGAAATGGCACCGACTACTGCACTATTGGTCAACGACGATGATACTACCGAAGAGGTTGATGTCGATGATTTAGAAGAAGGTAACCTGGTTTTGGTTAAGGCTGGTGGTCAAATCCCCGTTGATGGTACCATCACAGATGGTACTGGTTACGTCAATGAAGCCTCGATTACTGGCGAATCACGGCCCATTAATAAGCAACACGGCGATCACGTTTATTCAGGGGCGATGGTCGAAAGCGGCACCTTGAAGATTACCGCCACCCAAGTCGGTGATGAGACAACCTTTTCCAAGATTATCGAGTTGGTTGAAGAAGCCCAAGATACTAAATCACCTGCGGAAAAGTTCATTGATAAATTCGCGCAATACTATACACCGGCTGTCCTAGTCATCGCGATTCTAGTCTTTATTTTCTCACGTGATTTACGTTTAGCGATTACCGTACTCGTACTGGGATGCCCTGGTGCCTTGGTTATTGGTGCTCCCGTTTCTAACGTCGCTGGGATCGGTAACGGTGCCAAACACGGTATCCTCATTAAGGGAGGCGATGTCGTTGAAAGCCTAGCCAAAGTCGATACCATCGTCTTTGATAAGACTGGGACCTTAACAACCGGTAAAATGACCGTTGCTGCAACCAAGCAGTATACAACCGATCACTCACTGCTAACGGGTGTTGCTCAGATCGAACAGACTTCTGATCATCCCTTAGCCCAAGCGATTGTTGCACACTTAACTGCCCAATTGCCAGATACTCCCGTTACGATGTCTACCGAGACCATCAAGGGGCAAGGAATGATCGGCCAATGGCACGACGCACCATTATACGTCGGCAATGCCGCCTTACTCAAAGATCATCAGACTTCCCTCACCGAGGACCAGCTAAGCGACCTGCATGCGATGCAAGATGCCGGGCAATCCACAGTGCTAGTAGGTTATGCTGGGCAACTCGCTATGATTTTGGGCGTAGCCGACACCGTTCGACCTGAAGTTCCTGGTGCTTTAGCCGCAATGAAACGCCAAGGAATCAAGCATTTAGTCATGTTAACCGGGGACAACCAAGCGACCGCCCAAGCTGTGGCTGAATCATTGGGAATTGACGAAGTTCACGCAGATCTTCTCCCAGCCGACAAAGTTACCTTTGTTAAGAAGTTCCAAGATATGGGCCGCAATGTTGCCTTCGTGGGTGATGGCATTAACGATAGTCCTTCCCTCGCAACGGCCAACGTTGGGATCGCCATGGGTAGTGGGACGGATGTTGCCATTGAAACAGCTGACGTGGTCCTTATGCAATCAAGCTTCACTGCCCTCAGTCACGCGGTGGGCTTAACGAAAAAAACATCTGCCAATACCAAGGAAAACATCACGATTGCCATCCTCACCGTGGCCTTTCTCCTGATTGGTTTAGTCTACGGGTATATCTACATGGCAAGTGGTATGTTCGTGCACGAAGCTTCCATCTTAGTTGTCATTTCCAACGCTATGCGTTTAATTGGTTACAAGCCCCACATGGCTAAAACTGACACGACCCCCGTTCAGCAGTTAGCGACTAACTAAGCCGACACATTGAAAAGGGTTTGTAACACAAAAAAGGGTTTCCCAGAATTTACTTGATTCTGAGAAACCCTTTTACTTGTTCCAGTTATGCAACAACTTAGGCCAAGGCCCGGGCATCAACCCAGTAATTCGTCTGACTACCGTTAAACTGAATCCGGTACCACGTGGTCTTATAAGCCGTTTTCACACCTTTGAAATTAATCGTTACCTTAGTGCCTTTTTTACTACCCGCAGGCCATTTGTAAGTTTTCTGATTAAAATGGGTTTTTTTAACGTGATTATAGAGCGTATATTTACTGTACTTAGCACTTAACTTTTTAGTTCCGCTGGCTGCTGAATAAGTAACCGCATCATACTGCGGTGCCGCAGCCGTCTCGGTGGCCGCAATCCAGTAGGCTTGCTTACCAACCTTAATCCGGTACCACGTTGACTTATAACCATCCTGTGTTTTGATTGCTTGTTTATCAGCCACATAGGACTTCGCCGTTAGCTTATTTAGGGCCCCCATGGACTTTGCCAAATAAGGTGAATTAAAAACATGATCATAATAGCTACCACTAACTGTATTATTCACTTTGACCGTAGCCGTGCCACTCGTGTATTTTACGGTTGGCAACGTCAACGCCTTGGCATATACCCAATATTTCTTAGCTGAGGTATTTTTGGCGAACCGAATGCGATACCAGGTCGTCTGCTTCCCGGTTGAAGCATCCTTTTTAACTCCCCGCATATCCAAGTAAACTAAAACGTTTTTTCCAGCGGCAACCTTGCTCCAGGCCGTTTTAGTGATATTGGCGCGGGTTCCTTTCACGTGGTTATACAACCGATAAGTCGCATACTGCCCACTTAATCGAGACGTTTGCGTCCCGCTGGCGCCATGATAAGTCGCTTTTGAGTAGACCACTGGTTTTGTCGTTGAACCAGAATTTGAATTGGAACTCGAACTATCGGAAGCACTAGCATCCAGCAACGTATTCAACCCATACTGCTTAATAATTGAAATCAAGCTACTTCCATAGGTCGGCGAGGTGGCATACGTGCCAGTCAGCGCATTAGCGGCATCCGCATACGTCGCCGCATTTTCCCGCCAAGTACCACTGTAAATACTGGTATTATAACTGGTCCCATTACGTAGAAGCTTAGCGTTGTCCGTCATTGACGCTTTAGCACTTGGATATTTACGAAAGTTCGCATTCGTATAATATAATTGACCATTACTATCATATTCTGCCGTTTTCATCGTCACGGAAGCGCCATTATAGCTCCCCTTAATGCCGAAGTAATTATTTGCGGTCGTCGTCAACGTACTGGTTCCCCAGGCACTTTCAAGTGCCGCTTGGGCCATCATCACAGACGGATATAGCTTATACTGATTGGCAACCGTCGTGACGGGACTTTTGAGCGTTGAAATAAAGGTTTGTGGGTCCGTCGTCGCCGCATGACTCGTCCCCTTCGTTAACATAAAGCCACTGACACCGGCACTCATCACCAGTGCCGCTAGTAGCCATCGTTTTATTCGCACCATTTTACCGGTTTCCCCCTTAAAATCGCTTTCAGGTAAAGAATACCATAGTTTGACGGGGTCTCAAAAGAAAAACTTAAGATAAAATCGTGTTGTAACATAGCTTTAATCTAAACGACTAGCCGCTGCTTCATCCAAAATCACCGTAACATTCGGATGAGTCTGCAAAAAGCTGGCTGGTACATCCGGTGTAACTGGCCCTTGAATCATGGCGGCCACGGCAGCGGCCTTTGCTTCACCATAAGCTACAATTAAGATTTGCTTAGCTTTTAGAATTGAGCCAATTCCCATTGAATAAGCATAACGTGGCACCTCGTCGGCATTATCGAAAAACCGCGCGTTGGCCGCAATCGTGGAGGCCGTTAATGCGACTTTATGGGTGGTAGAGTCCGCTGGTGTTCCCGGCTCATTAAAACCGATGTGACCATTTTGGCCCAACCCCAATAGCTGCAAATCAATTGGATTCGCTGCAATAATGTCATCATACGCCGTAGTTGCCGCCTGCTCATCTAAGTTAGTCCCGTCCGGTACATAGGAGTGGGCAAACGGTTTAGCGTCAAATAAGTGTTGTTGCATAAAATAATGGTAACTTTGGGGATGATCCGCACTTAAACCCACGTATTCATCTAAATTAACGGACGTCAACTGACTAAAATCCAAATCACTGGCCACCAGCCGATCATAGATTGTGACTGGCGTACTCCCCGTTGCCAAACCTAGTACTTTAGCTCCCTGCTGCAAAGCCGTTTCAAAGACCTGATAGCCGGCCTGTCCTCCGGCAATTTTATCACTGACGATTTGAACATTCATATTAGCTAATTGTTTCATCTCATTCAGTCTCCCTCTCTAATGGTATAGTCCAATTATAAATGCTCTAGACCGGTTCCGCAAGTCCTTTGCTCAAAAAAATTGTTCATCAAATAAAAAAGCGGCCTGCCACATGGCAACCGCCGCTATTTCCGACGAATACCTCGCCGGTTCGCACTTAATTCATTTTGTTGTTTCCGGAACTTCTCAAAGGTTGCGTCGCGTTGTTTCTGATTCTTATGGGTATCCACCCGTTTTGTATACTTCATTTTTTTCACCACCGTTTTCATTAATTAACTGTAAGTGCTATACAGCGAAAACCCCGTTTGCGCAAGCAGAAGTCCCTGTCGTTACAGGTTCCCATAAACACAAAAAAGGCCGAGACAAATTATCTCGACCTTTTCAACTTATCTAGTTATTCAACGGTCACACTCTTAGCCAAGTTCCGTGGCTTATCAACATCTAAGCCCTTATTTAAACTCGTGTAGTAAGCCAACAATTGTGCTGGTACAACACTTAAGAGTGGCATCAACATCTCATCGACATCCGGTAAGACTAAGTCATCACCATCTACGGCTAAACTTTCCCGGACAATCGTCAAGGTTTGTGCACCACGGGCCATGGTTTCTTGTAAATTACTCCGGGTTAAACCAGCCGTCTTCGCCTGCGTAATAAACCCAATAACTGGTGTTCCAGCCTCAATTAATGCAATCGTGCCATGCTTTAATTCACCAGACGCGAAGCCTTCACACTGAATATAAGAAATCTCTTTCAGCTTCAAAGCTGCTTCTAAGGAAACGGCGTGGTCGATTCCCCGGCCAATGTAAAACGCCCGGTTAGTCTTTAACAAGTACTTGGAAGACATCTCTTCCAGCTTATCCTTTTCATCCACAATAGCTTGCATCCCAGTTGCGACGAGCCCCAACTGTTGCCGAATATTGAAATTCTGCGCAATAATCTGGCCAGTTAATTCACCTAAAGCCTTAGCCAAGATAGCTTCCAAAGCAATTTGGGCCGTGTACGCCTTAGTTGAAGCCACCGCAATTTCTGGGCCGGCATGTAACAACAAAGTGTAAGTGGCTTCACGTGATAACGTGGAGTTTTGCACATTGGTGATCGTCAAGCTTGGGTAACCCGCATCGTTCACGTCAACCAAAACTTCACGACTGTCGGCTGTTTCTCCAGATTGGGTCAGGAAAATAAAGAATGGCTTCTCAGATAACATCGGTTGTTCATACGCAAACTCTGATGACACGTGAACTTCCGTTGGAATGTGCGCCAAGTTTTCAAAGAGGCGCTTACCAATCAGCCCAGCGTGGTAACTCGTCCCAGCGCCAATGATATACAACCGATCAGCGGCTTCCATTGCTTGTAGCAATTGCTTGTCAATGTTAGGTTCGCCGTGTTCTGACAAATACGTTTGGGCTAATTTACGCATCACGTTAGGTTGTTCATCGACTTCTTTTAACATATAGAATGGATAAGTGCCCTTGTCTGCTTCATCAGCGTTCATGTCAACGTGGAAAGGTTTCCGCTCAACAGTCTGGCCATCAGCGTCTTCGATTGCCACTTTATCTGGCGTGATCGTTACAACTTCACCATCCATTAATTCCAAGAAATCGTGGGTTTCCCGTAACATGGCCAAGGCATCTGAGCAGACAACGTTGAAGCCATCGCCGACACCAATTAATAAGGGACTCTTGTTTTTAGCCACAAATAACGTGTCTGGTTGTTCCCGGTCCATCATTAAGAAGGCATATGAAGATCCCTTCAACAGACCTAGTGTTTTCAAGAAGGCCTGCTTAGCATCTAAATGATCTTCTACCGCAAACTTATCAATCAATTGTACGACAACTTCTGTATCCGTTTGGCTCCGGAAAGGTACATCACTTAAATATTGTGCCTTAAGTTCTTGGAAGTTATCAATCACACCATTGTGGACCAAGTAGAAGCGGTCGTCGTTGGAGAAATGTGGGTGTGCATTATCCACGCTAACCACCCCATGCGTTGCCCAACGTGTATGACCAATCCCAGTTGAACCGTGAACTTCTGGCGTAATCTTAGCACTTAATTCGGAAATCCGGCCCTTAGCCTTTACCAAATAATCCTGGCCTTTTTGGTCATTGACATAGATTCCAGCTGAATCATAGCCGCGATATTCCAACTTTTGTAGCCCATTAACTAAAATTTTAACGGCGTTATCGTTACCCGTAACTCCCACAATTCCACACATAAGTTTATCTTCCTTTGCTCGACACCACTGCCGGTTATCCGGTCGGGTCGGTTAGTTTGATTAGCGAAATGTATCAGTTTTCTCTGAAATTGGTATAGATTGAAACGTTTTGAAAATCATCTCTGAATGACTATACTTTACAGCGTTCTGTCAGGGTTGTCAATTATAAAAAGCAAAACCGGTCTATCATTTCTAACGGATGGCCATCACCGACACTTTTCTGAAACATCTCTGCCATCAGTTTACCATAGCTACCCTAAATTTGGACACAAAAAAATGGCGGGAAGCATCCCCGCCACGACAAATATCTTTACTTTATTCAACACCCACTTCAGCCCGAACCACATCCGCAATTCGATCAACATAGGCGGCCACAGTTTCTTCCGTTGGCGCCTCTGCCATCACCCGTAACAAGGGTTCAGTTCCTGAAGGCCGAACTAACACGCGGCCGTCGCCATTCATTTCCTTTTCCACAGTCGCAATCATTGCCTGTACCTGCGGATTCGTCAAGGCTGCTTGCTTATCTGACACCTTGACGTTCACCAGCTTTTGCGGATAAGTCTTCACGTCTGCAGCTAGCTCTGATAACTTCTTACCGGTAACTTTTAAGATATGCAGTAATTGTAGACTAGTCAGTAACCCATCACCGGTCGTATTAAAGTCTAAAAAGACAATGTGACCAGACTGTTCGCCACCCAAGTTATAGCCTGACTTCCGCATTTCTTCAACAACATAACGGTCACCAACTTTGGTCTTCACCGATTGTAAATCATTCGCTTCCATCGCCTTATACATACCAAGGTTACTCATCACCGTCGTCACAATCGTGTCTTTTTTCAGACGGCCATGTTCTGCCATGTACTTTCCACAAATGTACATGATCTTATCACCATCAACCAAATGGCCTTCTTCGTCAACCGCGATACACCGGTCACCATCACCATCAAAAGCCAACCCAATCGCTGCGCCCTGATCAACCACAAACTTTTGCAATTGTTCAGGATGCGTTGAGCCCACTTGATCATTGATGTTTAACCCATTCGGCGTCGTTGCAATCGTATCAAAATCTAAATTAAGATCGGCATACAAGCGGGAAACCAATCCACTGGTTGATCCATTGGCAGAGTCAACGGCGATATGCAAACCATCCAAGTCATCGGCAATCGTTTGTTCCAAGAACTGAATGTATTTCTGACTACCTTCTGAGTAATCCTCAACGGTGCCTAAACCATCAGTCGTTGGTCGCGGTAAGTCATCCGTTGGCGCATCCAAGAGTGCTTCAATTTCCTCTTCCATCTCATCGGACAACTTGTAACCATCATTACCAAAGTACTTAATTCCGTTGTATTCAACTGGGTTATGCGAAGCCGTAATCATGACACCGGCTGCGGCACCTTGCGTCCGCACTAGATAAGCCACAGCAGGCGTCGTAATCACACCTAAGCGCAATACTTCGATCCCTACTGATAATAGACCAGCGACCAAGGCATTCTCTAACAATTCGCCAGAAATCCGGGTATCGCGAGCTACCAAAACTTGGGGATGGGCATTTTGACTATCAGCGTGTTGCGTCAAGACATACCCGCCAAATCGACCAACTTTAAACGCCAACTCAGGTGTTAGTTCTTGATTAGCTACGCCACGGACTCCATCAGTTCCAAAATACTTCATCACAAAATTCCTCATTTCTCAAATTGTTTGCTTACTTTGTCGTCGCCTTGACCATCACTTTAATCGAGGTCGGATCAAACGCCGTTACGTTATTATCACTCGTGTCCAATGTGACCGTCTTAGTTGCTTGACTCTTGACGTCACTGACATCTACGTCCACATCAACCTTACTAAGCTTCTTTAGCTGTGTCGCACTGCCGTAAGCGGTGACCTTGGTGGTGTCACTGCTTAGTTTATACGTCGTTCCGGACGAGCCGTTCTTCGCGTTCAAGTTCACGCCAACCTTTTTACTTTGACCATCCGAGGTAATGGGTAAGTTCACGGTTGTGGTTGATGGCGTCAAAATGACATTCACAGTTTTACCACTACGATCAATAGCCTCAATAACCGCCTGACTACTAATCGTTTTCTTGGTGTTAGCGGGAACCGTCAATTGGGCAACGACCTGCTTAACCCGTGATATTTCATTAGCGGCGCCCGTTGCTTTGACCGTTGTCGTATCGGAAGTTGCCTTCCCGGCTGAGTAACCAGCCGCAATATTTTGGCTATTATAACGAACCTTAACCGGGAAAGAGACTGTGCGCCGTGGTTCGATATCTACGGTAATTTTCTCCGGCTTAATCGTTGACTCAATTTCATGATTAAGTCCCTCTTGGTGTAAGGTGACTTTATGCTTGCCTACGCCCAGATCGCTTAAGGCTGCATAAACTTTAAAATTCTGGGTGTTAGCAGTTGTTGTAACCAATGCCAACGGTCCCTTTAAGGTCACCTTCACCTTTTGCGGATATCCCGTAACAAAATACTTATTACTGTTGACATTAAGCTGTAAAGGAACCGATACCGTCATCGTTTTGGTGGCCGTCAAAGATGTGGTACTGCCGGTCGAACTCGACTGATTGTTGCTAGACGACTTCGTACTATTAACGTACGAAAACAGTAGAATCGCTAAGATCAGCGCCAGAATACGGTAGAGCCACGTTGTATAACGCTCGTTTTTCATTAGCGCCGCCCCCCTCTAAACCGTTGATCCACCCAATCCATCGCCTTAACAAAAATATTGTTCGTGGTGGCTGGTGCTTCTTGATTCATGAGTTCATTTCGCAAGAACTTCAGGTAATCGGTCTGGGTTAATCCCCGTAAAAGCTCGTTGTTCTTGGTGATAGACACTTCACCCGTTTCCTCAGAGATTACGATGGTCAATGCATCTGTAACTTCCGAAATCCCAACGGCGGCGCGATGACGCGTCCCCAGTTCTTTAGGAATAAGATTACTTTCGGATAGTGGTAAATAGGCTGCAGCGACCGCCACGCGATTATCGCGAATGATCACAGCCCCATCATGCAGTGGGGTGTTGGGAATAAAGATATTGATCAATAATTCACCTGTTAGTTCCGCGTCCAGATCAATCCCGGTTTCAATATAGTCTTCCAGCCCTGTGTCCCGCTGAATTGTCATCAACGCTCCAATTCGACGTTTTGACATATACTGAATGGCTTTGTCTAAACCATCAATCACTTTATTGGCAGCTTCATTTTCATGTCGGACCCGCACAAATAGTGAGCCTCGACCCAGATGTTCCAAGCCGCGCCGAATTTCCGGTTGGAAAACAATGATGATCGCAATAACTGACCAGTTAATCACCTGATCCACTAACCATGAAACGGTGTTCAAGCCTAAATAAGCGCTAATAAACCGGACAATTAGAATTAAGATGACGCCTCGAAAGAGTTGAATCGCTTTCGTTCCCCGTAACATGACAATGAGTTCATAAATCACGAACCAGACAACTAAAATGTCGAGTAGGTTCACCAAATGCCCCAAAGTCAGGAGATTTCCCCAATCCAGGTTCATAACTTTCCCTCCAAATTGAATTCAAATTTTATTATAGCACGGCCCCGCAAACATTTCGCCCTGATTCACATAATCCAGCGTAAAGTCCCGTTTTAACCGACTAAAATGCTTATGGATTTCTTAAAGTCTATATTAGAGGGTCATTATTACTTGGATAATCTGTTAACATAGAAGTCATATTCTGTCCGCTTACAGCGCCGGCGCTGTAAAATAGAGGTAGTTAGTTGTGAAAGGTCTGGTGATTGCTTATGAGTCGGCGTGCCCGCTGGGAAATTCGGGGCTTTTTCATTGTCTGGTTAATTTTTCTCTTTTTCCGGGCAAAAGATCCCTTTGGATTTCTTGTCCTTAATACCTTTTTGGGATACATTCCAATTGAACTGAGCTTCCATATCGGTAAACAACGTCCGCGTAGTGGCTGGCTTTTTTGGCCGTTGGTCTTGATCTGGTTGCTCTTTTATCCAAACGCGCCTTATTTACTGACTGACCTCTTTCACCTTTCGCTCCTGCAACCATACGCGGTTAGTGGCTTACTCCGAGTAACACCACACTTATGGATCTATTTCACCTATATGCTGACCAGTGCCGTTAGTTGCGCCTTCTTGGGTTTCTGGAGTTTGAACTATGTCAGTCACGTGTTAACCGCCCGAATAGCTCATGATAACCGTGGCGTACGGTTGCTCGTTGTCTTAACCTTAACATTCTTAACCTCCGTTGGTGTCTACATTGGGCGGTTCTTACGTATTCATACCATCTATCTCTTCTTGAATCCTGAACAATTTATTCGACCACTACTAAATATGTGGACCAGTAATTTATGGATTTTCGTTGGTCTAATGACCTTTATCCAACTATTCTGCTATTGGATTTTGCATATTATTATGGCGAATAATCCTTCTAAATCGGCTGAATGACTAACACCATCCAAAAAGCTCGGTGACCCCCATCAGGGACCACCGAGTTTTTATTTAGCCATCTTCACTATTCAAAGACATCACGAGCACGTTTTCTGAGTAATTCACGTATTGCCGCAAATGTGACGCCATATTCCAAGTAATGTTTCCGGCTTCCAACAAGGTCTGAATACCGGAACGCTCTGCTCCCAAGGCTCTGACCCGCATCTTATTAATCTGATGCTGATACTGTTCCTCATGACCGGGCGCCGTTTCTGCCTTAGCTCGTTCAATGCGATTTCGGTATTGAACCAATAAATGGTAGACCGCTTGGTTATCGAACTGGGTCTCATCAACGTCTGAACTCGCCAAATATTGCGATAACGCCTTGATGGCGGCCTTAGACGTTTCTCGTTCAATCAAGTGGCTCTCTGCATGTAACCGCTCCGTATCCTCTGAGTGCAGCCAGTAAGCCGCGTTACGGAACATATGCTTGAAAAAGACTCGCCAATAGCGCATAACACTGGGCATCGTATTTCCTGCTACCTGAGTCAACCGACTTTCTAGGTTTTCAATTCGACGCAAGGCCCCGACATAACTAGTTTGCGTAATTTTTTCGGCCTGTCGGAGTTCTTTAAGTGAGGCCCGTTCACCAGCCAAGGCCACTTGTCTTAATTTAATCTCATCGGCTAAAACCTTTTGCATAGCGGTATCCGCGCGATAGTTCATTTCCAACCGACGGATAATAAATTGATAATCCAAAATCAAATCATAGGCTGCCCGCTGATTGTCCGGTCGGCGCATCTCTTCAATCTTCGAGATGGCTAACCGCATGATGTACGCCCGCGCTTCGTCCTCACTAATCTGTCGGACTTGATCGGCGGGGATCTCATCGCCATCAGCATCTAAATCAATCTCATTGGCACCTTCGTCACTAGCACTCGCCCGTGTTTGTAACGGTTGCTTAGACGTCGAAATTAATGGCAACGTCACCGTGGCAGCCACCAAACTAATGATAATGACCCCCGATGCCACAAACAGCATCAAAGAACGGGTGGGGAAACTCGCACCAGAAGCAATGGTTGCTGGCACCGATAGTACCCCGGCCATGGTCACGGCACCTCTAACGCCAGAAAGCCCCGACAGAAGAGACATCCGAAAACCTGGACGATCCTTGGGCGCTTTGTGATTTAATCGTTCAAATAACACATAACCATACGTCCAAGCCGTTCGAATGGCGACCAAAATAATCCACGCCATAAACGCAAAGAACAAGGCTTCCCATGTATTGAACTGGCCGCCCTTGATCACTTCAGAGGTTGCGACTGGCAGCTCAATTCCTAAGATCACAAAGACAATCCCATTCAAAGAATAGATAATAATATCCCAGACCTTTTCCGTAACTAACTTTAACTCCGGCGAGTCATCAACGATCCGATTCTCCCGGGCATGATACAATACACCGGCCGTAACCACGGCAATCACGCCAGAAGCATGCGTAATCTCTTCGGTCACTAGATAAATCACAAACGGCGTCGCAATTTGGAGCACCGTATTGAAAATCACATCATCGATGCCTTGGCGCCGCAAGACATCCATTAATAACTGAATAGCCGTCATAAAAATTAACCCGGATAAGAACCCGACAATACTGATATAAAAGAAATCCCCCACGGCCGTTCCAGCCGAGAAAGTTCCCGTGACCGTCGCCGCAATCGCATATTTAAACGCAATCAGGCCACTGGCATCATTGATTAAGCTCTCACCGCTGACCAAATGCATCAGACTCGCTGGTAACTTAGCTTGCTTAGAAATTGACTGCACCGCCACCGGATCAGTTGGCGACAAAATAGCCGCCAACGCTAATGCCACGGTAAATGGCATCTTCGGAATCAACTCATAGATGAGAAACCCACCAAGAATTGTTGTTAGAAATACCAGCCAAATGGCATTGGCGAAAATTGGCCCCCGCAACCGCCACAATTCTTGTCTTGGAAAGCGCCGGCCATCGTTATACAGTAATGGCGCAATGAATAGCAGCAAAAACCAATCCGTTTCCAGCGGCACTTCGAATTGCCACACTAATGCGACCACTAGGCCAAGTGCAATCTGAATTAAACTAACCGGAATAAACGTGAGGTAGTGACTGATAATATTGGAAAGTAACACTAACACAATTAACAGAATCACTGCTTCAACTATAGGCACATAAGGTCACTCCTTTTTATTTTTGAGTCGTTGGCTCTTCACCAATAATGCGGACCTCAGTTTCTAAGGTCACACCATCTTTTTCTAAAATAACTGCTTGGATATGGTGAATTAGTTCCAGATAATCCGTTGCAGTTGCATGGCCAATGTTCACAATAAACCCAGCATGTTTGGTCGACACTTGGGCGCCACCCCATTTCAAACCTTGCAACCCAGCTTCTTGAATCAACTGACCCGTATAATGTCCAACTGGACGCTTAAAGACGCTCCCACAGGATGGTAGTTCTAGCGGTTGTTTAGCAGCCCGCCGTGCATTCAAGTCATCCATTTGGGCTTGAATTGCGGCACCATCCCCAGGAGTCAGCGCAAACGTTGCCGTCAAGACGATATCATGATAATCCTGAATCGAACTATGCCGATAGCCAAAATCAAGTTCTGCTTGATTTAAGGTCCGAATCTCGCCTTCTGGCGTCAAAACCTCAGCGGCAACTGCCACGGTGCTAATCTCACCACCATAAGCCCCAGCGTTCATAAAGATTGCCCCCCCAACACTACCAGGGATGCCAGCGGCAAATTCCAAGCCACTTAATGCATGCGCTTGGGCCACCTGCGTCGTCGTAATCAATGCCGCCCCCGCCTCAGCGGTGACCGTATTACCGGCTGTTGTAATGGCCGCCATCTGTGTCAGAATCATCACTAAACCACGAATACCACCATCTCGCACAATCAGATTACTAGCGTTTCCAACCACTGTGACGGGTAAGCTAATCTGATTGGCATATGCTAACAGTGACTTGGTCTCCTGGACATTTGTTGGAAAGGCCAAGTAGTCGGCGGGACCCCCAGTCTTCGTGTGGGTATAATGCGCTAAAGGCTCATCACGCAAAATCTTAATTGCTGGAAATGCCGTCGCTATATCTGCCATCATCATGAATTTTCCCTCGTTCCGCAAAGATTTAAGTATCGTTTGGTTAATTACCGATCAAACTTTTTGAACATTAATAGTCCTATTTTACCATGAAACACCCCCTGTTCGGTAATCAACGCTTCAATTACAGTAAAATCTAACTTTTCTGGTATACTAACAAGTAGTTGGAGGTGCCACATGAAATTTATTTCTTGGAACGTAAATGGCTTACGAGCAATTGTCAAAAAAGGGTTTGTCGAGACCTTTCAGAAGCTTGATGCTGATTTCTTTGGCATTCAAGAAACTAAGTTACAGGCCGAACAAATTGAACTCGATCTGCCAGGCTATTATCAGTATTGGAACTATGCCGAACGCAAAGGATACTCCGGAACAGCACTCTTTACCAAACATCAACCCCTGAATGTCATCTACGGCATCGATGCGCCTGAATTTGACCATGAGGGACGAGCGATTACGTTAGAGTACCCTGACTTTTATGTCCTAACCTGTTACACCCCTAATTCGGGGAGCGGCCTTAAACGGCTTGATTTTCGTCTAGGTTGGGAACGGGCCTTCTTGACCTTCATTCAAAAGCTAGATGCCCAAAAACCAGTGATTTTTTGTGGTGACCTCAATGTTGCCCATACCGAAATCGATTTGAAGAACCCCAAAACCAATCATCATAATGCCGGTTTTACCGATGAAGAACGAGCGAAAATGACCACGCTACTGGCGGCCGGCTATACGGATACATTTCGTTACTTTAACCCCGATGTGACCGAACGTTATTCTTGGTGGAGCTACCGATTCCATGCTCGCGATAACAATGCTGGTTGGCGAATTGATTACTTTATCACCAGTCAGCGCTTGCAAAATCATCTGCAAGACGCTAAAATTTTAGACCAAATTATGGGTTCTGATCATTGTCCAGTGGAGTTGGACGTAACTGATCTCACTGTTTAATTGATAATCGAAAGGAAAGATGACCGTGAATTTTGTTGCAATGGACTTTGAAACGGCAAGTGGCAAGCGCTACAGTGCCTGCTCGCTTGCCCTCACTATTGTCCGTAATGACCAAGTCGTCGACGAGTTTTACTCATTAATTAAGCCGGATACCGACTTCTTTTGGCGGAATGTTCAAATCCACGGGATTCATGAACGAGACGTTGCCAACGCCCCTACCTTCCCAGAAGTTTGGCAGCACGTTGCCCCATTCTTTCAGCGGGATCGCCTAGTGATTGCGCACAATGCCCCATTTGACAATGGCGTTTTACGCAGTAGCTTGGAACATTATAACCTGCCACCCGCCCGGTACCTGACACTAGACACCGTTAAAACGAGTCGAAGATTTTTCCCAGAATTTCCAAACCATAAGCTAGACACGGTCTGTGACGAACTTAACATTGACTTACACCATCACCACAATGCGCTAGATGATAGCCTGGCATGTGCGAATATTCTGCTTTATGAAGCCCAGCATTTTGGGACACAACCACTGAAATCCTTTGTTTCAGTCACCGCTTAGCCAAAGCTGGTGTGACCTGCTATATATTAAAAAACTAGTATCTGCCAATTTATTTTTGGCGATACTAGTTTTTTTGATCACATTATTTTGCGGACCAGTCAATCGGTGCTTGTCGATCCAAGATTGTATCAATTTCCGTTAATTCCGCGGGCGTAAAGTCCAAATGATCTAAGGCCTGAACATTAGCGACCACCTGTTCCGGACGACTGGCCCCAATTAGAACACTCGCCATCGTTGGTTGTCGTAAGTTCCAGGCCAATGCCATCTGCGCCAAACTCTGATGACGGCGTTGCGCCACCTGATTGAGCGCCTGAATCGTCTGCAAGGTCTGGTCAACTTGTGCCGGATGTAAGAACGGAATCGTTGCCTTATTGGCCCGCGAGTCTGCTGGCACACCATGTAAATATTTATCGGTCAATAGTCCTTGGCACAGTGAACTGAAACTCACCGCAGCCTGGTGCTGGTTGGCTAACTCTGGGAGTAAGTCCGTTTCAATCTGCCGATTTAATAAATTATAACGGGGCTGATTGATGATATAGGGGGTTCGTAACTCCCGAAAAATCTGGGCCATTTGCCGCGTTTGTTCCCCATTATAATTGGACAATCCCACATACAATGTTTTGCCGGAACGGACCAATTGATCCAACGCCAAAGCGGTTTCTTCCGGATCGGTTTGTGGGTCCGATCGATGACTATAAAAGACATCAAAATAGTCCAAGCCCGTACGCCGTAAGCTCTGGTCAGCACTGGCAATCAAACTCTTAGGTGACCCCCAATTACCATAAGGTCCAGGCCACATCACGTAGCCTGCCTTACTGGCAATAAATAACTCATCGCGATAAGCGTGCAGATCCCGGGCCAGAATCCGACCAAAATTGATTTCCGCGCTACCAGGTTCCGGGCCGTAGTTATTCGCCAAATCAAAATAGGTAATTCCCAAATCAAACGCTTGGTGAATGATTGCAGCCTGCCGATCATTAGCATCGACACTGCCGAAGTTATTCCACAATCCTAATCCAATGGCCGATAATTTAATGCCACTTGTTCCCAAAGAACGGTAAACCATCCGCTCATACCGCTGTGAAGCTGCTTGATAGATCATCTTTGTCGTCACCTTAATTTGCTGAATGTCGTTGATACACCATTTCAATAGCGGTTACTGATTGCCCACTGGCATCAATGACCGTTGTGGCCGGGTTAGCCGTCCGCTCAAAGCCCAATTTTTGATAAAGTTTAACGGCGGGTACATTACGTGTTTGGACTTCTAAACCAATTGCTTGCAAGTCACTCGCCGTTTCTAACCAATACAAGGCCTCATCAACCAATGCGGTACCAATCCCTACATGCCAGTAAGCCTTAGCAACCGCCACACCTAATTCGCCCACATTGCCCTGTGGCGTTGGCGCAACCGAACACACGCCGATCAACTGCGGTCCCACGCTGGCAACCAACAATAAGTGGCGGGTACTCTGCTGGATCTGAACCAGCTGATCTGCTTCTTGGGCGGCGCTGAGCGGTTCAGCGGCATCCGCCAAACTAAAAGTGTCACTCTCCTGTTGGAGCTGATCCATCAGGGTTAAAAGCGCCTGGGCTTCCGTTGCTTCTGGTAGCCGAATGCTGACTTCTTCACTCATGAGCCACCGCCAATTGTGCGACTAATTTTTCAAAATGCGCACCGACTGGCTCAAAGCGTAAGGTTCGTTGGGACTCTCCCGCTTCATCATCCCGTTTGAAAACGATTCGTAAATAAGCGGCCGGTAGTTCGTCCGCAATGAATTTTGACCACTCAATAACATTAACACCATCGCCATTAAAGTATTCATCTAGCCCCAATTCATCTCCACCACCATTTTCTAACCGGTAGACGTCCATATGGTACAACGGTAACCGACCACCCTGGTATTCTCGAATAATGGTAAAGGTCGGACTTTTGACGTGCCGTTTGATGCCAAGCCCGACTGCCAGTCCCTTAGTGAATGTCGTTTTACCAGCACCTAAATCGCCATCTAACAAAATAACATCTTGGGCATGTAACCCAGCTGCTAATTGTTGTCCGAGTGCCATCGTTTCTTCCGGACTTGTTACCGTTATTTCAAACACGCCTGTCACGTCCTTTTCTTCTTAACTATTTGATTATCCATAAATAATACCCGGACCGCTAATAAATCGCAATCCGGGCACCTCTTTTATCCGTTATAGTGATTGTGCCGCCGTAATGATGGCTACCTTGTACACATCTTCCTCGTTACACCCACGAGATAAGTCGGAAACTGGCTTGTTCAATCCTTGCAAAATTGGTCCGATGGCTTCGAAGCCGCCAAACCGTTGCGCAATCTTATAGCCAATATTTCCAGATTGTAATTCAGGAAAGACGAAGACATTGGCATGCCCAGCAACCTTAGAATCAGGCGCCTTTTGCGTCCCGACATTGGGAACAAAGGCCGCATCAAATTGTAATTCGCCATCTAATGGTAGGTCTGGTGCCGATTCATGGGCCAAAGCCGTTGCCTCTTGAACCTTCGTCACCATATCACCTTTGGCTGATCCTTTAGTGGAGAAGCTCAGCATGGCAACTTTGGGATCAATATCAAAGACCTTAGCCGTGTGTGCACTTTCAATGGCCACCTCAGCCATTCCGGCTGCATCCAATTCAATATTAATCGCACAGTCGGCAAATACGTAGCGTTCGTCACCCTTTTGCATGATAAAGGCCCCACTAATACGGTGAACGCCAGCTTTAGTTTTAATAATTTGTAGGGCTGGACGCACTGTATCACCAGTTGCGTGCACCGCACCAGAAACCATACCGTCAGCCTGCCCCATATAAACCATCATAGTTCCTACGTAGTTCGGATCTTTTAGCATTTCGGCAGCTTGTTCCGGTGTATTCTTACCCTTACGACGTTCAACCAACGCATCTAACATCGCCTGATGTTGATCGCTTGGCATCTGGGCTGGGTCCAGAATCGTTAACTGGCTCAGATCAATTGCATGGTTCGTTGCCGTGGTCTCAATCTGACTCTGTTTGCCCAAGACAATTGCTTTGACCAACCCATCAGCGACCAATCGACTAGCGGCACCTAAGACGCGTTCATCCTCCCCCTCGGGAAAGACGATGGTTTTATTTTGACCATTAATTTTTTGCTTGAGACTATCAAAAAGTTCCATAAATGACGACCTCCAAATAAAATATCCCACGAATCAATTCTCTCATGGTTACCCAGTTAATGTGTGTCTGAGGTTGACTCATCACTGACGGTCACCTGCTGCGGCAACTGCCAGTCAATGGGTGTTTCCCCTAATGATGTTAGTGCGATGTTGGTTTTAGAAAACGGTTTGGACCCAAAGAAACCACGATAAGCTGATAAGGGACTAGGATGTGGTGACTGTAACACAATATTTGTCTGGGTATCGATCAATTTAATTTTTGACCGCGCTGCACTCCCCCACAAAATAAAAATCACGGGCTCCGGCCGGGCTGATAGCTTTTCAATTGCTGAATCCGTCAGTTGTTCCCAACCATGCCCCCGATGCGTGTTAGCGGTTTTAATCCCATCCCGCACGGTCAGCACCGAGTTCAAGAGCAAGACGCCTTGGTCGGCCCAATGTTTCAAATAGCCGTGTTGCACCGGTTGGACGCCTAAATCATCTTGTAACTCTTTATAAATATTCACCAGTGACGGTGGTATTTCGGTTCCCGGTAAAACCGAGAAACTGCACCCATGCGCCTGACCCGGATTGTGGTACGGGTCTTGACCCAAAATAACCACTTTTACCTGGCTAAATGGCGTCCACTCGAACGCGGTAAAAATGTGATACATGTCTGGATCAATCCGGTAATGTTGATACTCCTCCACCAAGAAGCGCCGTAATTCTTGATAATAGGGCTTCTCAAATTCGGGCTCTAATACCGGCCACCAATCATTATGAATAAACGGTTTCATTCCCAACACCTCGGTTTTATTTTAGCATACCCGCCGCGCAAATGATATTATTCATCGCCAACCGATGAAACATGTTAGAATGAACACAGTGAGTTGTTCATTTACTGGATAAGGAGGATTCCCATGCGTGTACTTTATCTCAATCAGGCTGCCCTATCGGCTAAGGCGACATCCGTTGTTCGTGACCAACACAATCAGTCACGCTACTTACTGGTTGGTAAATGGGGACTGCGGGCCGACGTTGTCTCGGTTTATACCATTGCTGGGAGTCTAGAGGCCGAGGTCAAACAAGAAACCCTTGGCCTACTACCCAAGTTTCGTCTCCTCTATCACCGCCAACTCGTTGGCCGCGTCAGCAAAACGTTTGGTGTCATTCGCGAAGTCCTGTTTGTTCGGGGATTAAACTGGATTATCATGGGAAATCTTGACCATGGGCACTTTAAGATTTATCATGGTCGCGACCTCATCGCATCCATTGATCGGGTCTCCGCTTCCGGTAGTACTGTCGCCTTAACGGTTGACCATCCAGACCATGAGGCCTTAGTTATTTGTCTCGCGACGATTTTAGATCGTTGGGCTAAGCATCAACAACGACTACCGAATCCGCTGAAAGCTTGGGCACCACGAACCCTGTCTCCGGGTGAAGTAGCACCGAGCGTGGCGCGACAACCTGTAAAAAACTAGCTAACTAATTATGATATTAATAAAAACAATCGCTATCTTCAGAATTCGTGGCTTTCTGAAAATAGCGATTATTTTTTAGTTTCCTTGAAGCCGCCACCGGCATGCACTGGCTACACATTCAAGATTTTATTCAAAAAAACCTTTGTTCGCGGATTCTGTGGATGCTCAAATACCGCAGTCGGTGTGCCCAACTCCTGAATGATGCCATCATCCATAAAAGCGACCCGGTCCGCCACATTTTTTGCAAATCCCATTTCGTGAGTAACCACGACCATCGTCATACCGGACTCAGCCAATTGCTGCATCACGGCCAAAACATCACCGACCATTTCTGGATCTAATGCCGAGGTCGGTTCGTCAAATAACATAATTTCTGGTTCCATTGCTAGAGCGCGGGCAATGGCCACCCGCTGTTGCTGACCGCCAGACAGTGCATGGGGCATAGCTGCGGCTTTATCAGCGAGGCCCACTTGCGCCAACAACTTTTTTGCTCGTGCATCAGCATCAGCCCGGCTCAACCCATTAAGTTGTACGGGGCCCAGCGTCACGTTTTGTAAAACCGATAGATGTGGAAATAAATTAAAATGCTGGAAAACCATGCCAATGTTTTCACGGATATGATTCAGGTTAACGTGCGGGTCACCAACCCGTTGACCGTTCACCATCACCGTCCCACTCGTAACTGATTCCAATCCATTTAAGCACCGTAAAAATGTGCTCTTTCCCGACCCAGATGGTCCTATTAAACAGAGAACTTCTTGTTCCTGAACATCTAATGTGAGTCCTTTTAGAATTTCGTTTTGACCAAACGACTTATGCAAGTCGCTAACCTGAATTTTTGCCACCATCCCTATTAACCTCCCGATGAAAAAAGGAGACAACCAAACGAACCACGTTCTGTTGTCTCCTCTCAGTATTAATAATGCTTCATCACCCGTGCAATTTGCCGATCTTGTTCACGGCGTTTAATGGTTTCTCGCTTATCAAATTCGCGTTTACCTTGGGCTACCCCGATAAGGACCTTGGCAAAACCATGCTTAAGGTACATCCGCAATGGTACCAACGTTACCCCTTTATCCATGGTCGCCTGTCCTAACCGCCGAATCTCTTTTTTATGCAACAAGAGCTTACGGTTACGCAATGGATCATGGTTAAATCGGTTTCCTTGAACATACTCACTAATGTGAACATTCATGAGCCAAGCTTCATTATTGCGAATTTGGGCAAAACCATCTTGCAAGTTAACCCGTCGTTCGCGCACCGACTTGATTTCCGTTCCAGTCAAAGCAATACCAGCCTCGACCGTTTCTAACACGGTGTAATCATGACGGGCCTTACGGTTCTGCGCTAAAACATTATCTGGTGTTTTCTTGGACTTCTTTTTTGCCAAGTTGTGTCACCTCGCTTAGTGCCGGCCACCTTGCGAATTGTTCCGTTGTTGACCACCATGGTTATTGTTATTCCGATGGTTGCCACCATTGTGCGAATTCGTTGACCGTTGGTTATTGTTCCGGTGGTTCCCGTTACTATGGTTCCCACCATGCTGATTACCATTGCGGTTGTTGTTACTCCGCCCGTGATAATTGCCACCACGTGAGCGATGTTCACGATGCGGCAGTAAGTCACTGACCGGTGCGGCCTCTGGATTTAACAGTTCAAAGTCAATTTCACTTTGTTCTTTATCAACGTGAATGACCTTGACCCGAATTTCCTGGCCAATTCGGTAAGTTCGCCGCGTATTCCGACCAACCAGCGCCATATACTTTTCAACATATTCGTAGTAATCATCTTGCATCCGGCTAATATGAATCAAGCCTTCAATCGTATTAGGTAATTCAACGAACATCCCGAACTTCATGACCGAACTAACAACCGCATCGAACTCTTCGCCCACATGATCGGCCATATATTCAGCCATCTTCATGTCATTCGTATCACGTTCTGCATCAATTGCGCGCCGTTCAGCCTCAGATGTATGAACACCAATTTCTTCCAAAATCGGGGCAAACTTTTGCTTGCTGGCATCGTTAATACCGTGATCTTCATAATAGTGAATCATCCGATGAACCATCGTATCAGGATACCGGCGGATTGGTGAAGTAAAGTGGGTGTAGAATTCCGCGCCCAACCCAAAGTGTCCCAAGGATTGATCCGCATACCGCGCCTGCTTCAAGCTCCGCAGCATCATAACCGACACCATGGTTTCTTCAGGCTTACCGGCTACTTGCTTTAAGACCCCTTGCAACATCTTTGGCCGTAGGTGATTAGGATCACCCTTAACATTGATCCCAAAGGCCGTTAAGAATTCGAAGAAACTCTTGACCCGATCACCATCTGGCGTTTCGTGGACCCGGTACAAGAACGGTACCTTCGCCCGGAAATAATGTTCCGCCACCGTTTCGTTAGCTGCCAACATGAAGGATTCAATCATGCGTTCAGCAATTCCACGAGTCCGCAACTGCACATCAATAGCGTGGCCTTGTGCATCCACAATGATTTCAGCTTCACGGTCATCAAAGTCAATGGCCCCGCGTTGCTTACGATGCTTGACCAAAATCCGGTGTAAGTCACCCATGTCTTCAAACATCGGCACCAGTTCCTTGTAACGGTCCATGGTCACATGGGCTTCTAAGACCTGGTTAACCGCCGTATACGTCATTCGTGCTTTTGAACGCATAACTGACGGATGAATCCGGTGCTTCACAACATTCCCGGACTGATCGATTTCCATGTCACAGCTCATACATAAGCGGAGTTCACCCTCGTTAAGAGAACAAATCCCATTAGACAAACGCCGCGGCAACATTGGAATAACCCGATCGGTCAAGTAGACACTCGTTCCCCGCTTGTAAGCCTCCTTGTCTAAGATAGAATCTTCTTTGACGTAGTGGGACACGTCAGCAATGTGAACGCCTAAATGATAGTTACCATTAGGCAACTTCCATACCGTTACGGCATCATCCAAGTCTTTGGACGACTCACCATCAATGGTAACCAAATCTTGGTCAGTGATGTCTTCACGGCCTTTGGTTTCCTCAGGCAAGACGTGATCGGGAATTTCGTCAGCGGCCTGCATCACTTCTTCTGGAAATTCAGAGGGAATGTTGTGTTGGTAGACCACTTGTAAAATATCAATTCCGGGATCATCAACACTACCGATCACTTGCTTGGCAATTCCCACCATAGCATCGGGATGCTCTGCACTCGGATATTCCGTAATTTCAGCCGTAACAACTTCGCCCGGAGTTGGGTTTAAGCCCACGTTGGTCACATAGAACTTATACTTCATGACCTTCTTGTCCGTCAAACGAACTTGCCCCAAGTAACCCGCATCGTCGTCGGTTTGCATAAACTCACCGACAACTTGTTCGTAATGATGCTCCACAATTTCGGTCACTTTACCTTCGGGTCCCTTACCGCTTCGGGGATCGCCTGGTCGAATGATTTCGATTTTGACTGTATCGCCATTCAAAGCCCGCAAGGTATTGTCAGGTGCAATGTAAGCGTCCGGCTCGATCTTATTTTCATCATAAGCCACAAACCCGAACCCCTTATCATTGCCATGAAAGATTCCCGTCAAGGTTCGTTGGCTGGGATCTAATTGGAAATGACCGTGATCGGTAACTTGAACAAGCCCGTCACGTTCTAATTGCGCCAATTCCTGCACGATGAGCTTAAATGCAGCTGAACCGTGATAATGGAGCGCATCTGAAATGCCTTCAACTGTATAGCTTTGGTCCGAATGTGATCGGAAGAAAGCTGTTAAATCTGTTTTTAAAGTATTATCTTGCACTATCTATTCCTCGTTATTTTTAAAGATTGTTTGTAAAAACGCCAAAATGTCTGTTTCCAATGCATGATGTGCCGAATTAACCGTCAGCACGTGGCCGGCACCGGCATACTCATGAAAATCAATTTGTTCAGATGGATAAGCATCTGCTAGCCATTGTCCGGAATGGGGGTCAATCATCTGATCCGCGTCACCTTGGGCAATAAAGACCGGCTGTTTGACACGTTCCAAGTGGGTTGCCGTGGTATCTGCAAATGCCTGAATCGCCGTCAATTGTGCTGGTAGTCGTTCTTTCAGCCAGGCCAAGCGCTTAGTCTGTTCATCGGTTGACAACCCTTGTGACTGATAAGCTGCCTGAGCCATTTGCATAAATGCTGCTGGCACGTTAGTCTGCCCCCGAAAGATAACGGGCGACGCAATCGTGCCACCACCTTGCAACTCTGGGTCAGCCATCAAAGCCCGCGTCGCAAAGAGGCCGCCCAAAGACAACCCAAAGATGGCAATCTGTTGGTAACCTCGCTGCCGCAAATTGGCAATCGCTGTTTGCGTGTCTTGCCACCATTGCTGTGGTGAACCCTGCCGTAAAATATCCGCGGGATCACCGGTTGCGTGGCCCGAAAAGATGGGCGCTAAGACGGTATAATTCTCGCTCTGAAGTCGCCGAGCCAATAACCGCATGTCGTTGGAACTACCGGAGTAAGCGTGCAGTAGAATCACTGCTTGAGGTCCCTGCTCAAAGAAGAGCGGGGTTGGTTTTCGAATCATGTAAAACCACCACTTTCCGCTATTTTAAAGTTACTCTGTAAAAAAGCCCCCTGTAACAAACAAACAGGAGGCCCACATTTTACTCTAGTGTGATGATAAATAAACTAAAGCCATTGCCAATCCAAAAAACAGGATTCCCAAAACAACTGTGACTTTTTGCATAAAGGCTTCAAACCCTCGGGGTTTTTGCTTTGCAAATAAGTCATCCGCACCACCAGATAAAGCGGATAACGCGTCGTTGGTCTTGGCGGGCTGCATCATTACTGCGATAATGATCAGCACTGCGACAATTAAAATACAGGTCATTAAAAAGTTATACACGAATTTGCCTCCTACCTATCGAATAGGTCTAATAGGTCTAACTATACTCCATCTAATTTATCATAATCAGCCACGTTTTACCAGCCCCCGGCTTCGTTAATCGCTCGGCTGGGTAGAAGAATCGTTTAAGTGGGTGAGTTGTTGTCGGACAAATGCCCGATTATGCTGATAGGTAAAAATCAACAGAGTATCTCCTGCTCTTAAAATCGTATCACCATTCGGAATCACCTGTCGTTCGCCACGACGGATGCCCACCAGTAAGGTATCCGGTGGCCAAGCTAAGTCCCGGACCTGCCGTCCAGCAAGCCCGGCCCCCTCATTAACGGGAAATTCCAATTGATCAGTTGGCCCATTTGCCTGGGCCTTTGCGGGAATCACCATTTGTTGCAGCATGGCTTCATAAATTGGTGCCCCGCCCAAAACATCAACCGTAATATAAGCCACAATTGCCACCACTGCCAATGGCATTAAATGTTGAAGCGTGCCCACCATTTCGGTGATTAGTAAAATTGCCGTAAATGGGGCTTTGGAAATACCAGCAAAATAACCGGCCATCGCATAAATCATAAAATTAGCCACATACATAGCCGGTAACCAACCAACCGCAACAAAGCACCGCGCGCCAATAGCACCCAACAATGCGCCTAAGGTTAAAATGGGCAGAAAAATACCGCCCGGTAGCCCCGAACCATAGCTAATCGTCGAAAAGATAAAACGAAGAACAAAATAACCAATCAGTGGCACCAGTAACGGTGTTTGCTGGGCAAACTGGACAATCAATTGATTACCGCCACCTAAAGTAATCGGCCACCAAAGTCCCACTGGAATAACCAATAAAAAAGGAACGATTCCGTCAAACTGGCGTGGCAGCCAAGTTAATCGGCCATACCACTGTCCCACCCGAAGCGTTACCCACTGATAGCCGTAGCCCAGCCCACCTAAACCGATTCCCAACAGGAGTAACAGACCATAATACTTCAGCGGTAGGGCCTGGCGATAAACAATATGTAACACCGGCGTCAATCCAAAAATTTCGTTAGACACGAAGTTGGCAACAACGGCACTTGTCAGTGATGTGAGCCATACCAACGTTGAAAAGTTATGATAAACTTCTTCCAAAATAAACAAAGTTGCCGCGATTGGTGCGTTAAAAGCCGCGGAAAGTCCCGCAGAAGCCCCGCTAGCTATCATCAAACGACGCCGGCTACCACTAAATCCTAACCGATCTGCCAACCCCTGGGCCACGGTGCCACCCAATTGAATTGATGGCCCTTCGCGTCCCAAGAATAGCCCAGAGCCAATGCCTAAAATACCACTAATAAATTTCTTCCAGAGGACTGGCCACCAAGCATAGTCTAATTCACCAGCCAATTGCCCTTCAATTTGGGGAATTCCAGAACCTTTAATCATCGGTGTTTGTTTGACCCAATGACCAATCATAAGTGCCATTAACACCAATAGAATCGCCCAGGGAACTAGTCCCCACGGATGCTGACCCAACCAGCCATAGACTGCCTGAACCAGGCCTAAAAGGTGTTCAATAATCAATCGGAACGTACTAACGACAATTCCGGCAAATAACCCGACTAAACACCCCAAAACAATGGCATTTAATCGGGTTAGATCACGCTGTGTTCGTTGCTGGTGTTTCATGAGTCGCTTGCACCTCCACTAGTAAATAAATGTCTATTTACCAGTTTAGCACACATACTTCTAAGAATAAAAACGAATTCGCCGATAGACAACGTATCCTAAACATCCCCAAATACCGGCGAATCCCCACCAACTTGCAGCACTTGCCCGTTCGTTGGTCTGGGGCAGCCGACGAGTTGCATAGGATGTAGTCGCCTTAGCCGTTTCAGTATCAGAACTTGGCACGGATGCTCTGGCTGTCCGTGATCGCGAAGTCTGTGTATTCCGTACCCGGCGATGATTGTCTCCAGATTCTTTAGTTTCAGACATAGACGGTGAGCGTAGGCCTTGTTTTGATGTTTGAGTCGTCGGAATGGACTGCCACCAATCACGCGGAGCCTGATGACCAACCGAAGCCGAGGGACGAACTGGCGTTGGCTGTTTATTATCTCCTGTTGAGCCAACAGTCGTCTGATCTAAAATAGGCTGCGGCATTGGTGTCGGGGTCGGCTGGGGCATCGGCGCGGGACTTGGTTGGGGTTTGGGAATATCTGGCGTTGGCGGTTCAGGTATTGGTTGTGGCTTGGGAATATCTGGCGTAACTGGTTCAGGAGCCGGTTCAGGTGCCGGCTTTGGTGGTGTAGGTTTATCCCCACCAGATGGCGTTTCGGCACCCATCACTTTCTGAACCCCAATGGTCCACGTGTCTTCCGGCTGTAACGCAAATCGTTCAGCGACTTGCGAGGCCGCCAGTTGGTACCCGGTTGGTGCTGTGATATAGACGAGTCCACCAATTTGCAACGGTGTCTTTGATTCACGCTGACTGACAACGGTCTTTTGTTCATCAACGAAGCGCAAATGAACTTTGGCCACGTTGTATTCCATCGCTACATAGCGAATTATTCTAGCGCTACTACCTGGACGATCGGCCGCAGGTGGTATATATAGCGGTTTTAACTGTGATAACTGGGGGTGCCCGGGAAATGGTTCCCCCGGAATCACTTGCTGCTTAACCGCCGCAAAGACACGTGAAGCTTTAACGCCCAATTCATCACGCGCTTCAACTTTATACATGATCTCCAACTCGTACGGTTCAGCAGCCTGAGCGCTCAGGCTCTGACTTCCCCAAACCATACCCGTTAAGATCACGGCTAGGTGACGCACTATTCGGTGCCATTTCATCATCAATTCCTCCCTCGTTAGCAATAACTCCGTAGAAATTAAGACTAGGCATGCCAAACAACAAAAAAAGAAGCAAACCCATCACTGAGTCTGCTTCTTCATTTTCACTTTGGCTTACTTGTTGATGATGGCCATCCGCGCATCTTCATCCAAGTTGTAGAAGGAGTGAATCCCCTTGTATTCGGAAGTCTTACCTAATTGGTCTTCGATCCGCATTAATTGATTGTACTTAGCGATCCGTTCGCCACGGCTCATAGAACCAGTCTTGATTTGACCAGCGTTCAAAGCAACAACCAAGTCAGCAATCGTGGTGTCTTCAGTTTCACCAGAACGGTGAGAGATGACAGCCGTGTAACCAGCTTGCTTAGCCATTTCAACAGCTTCAACCGTTTCAGTCAAAGTTCCGATTTGGTTCAGCTTGATTAAGATAGAGTTACCAACGCCCATCTTGATCCCCTTAGCCAAGTAGTCCGTGTTCGTAACGAACAAGTCGTCACCAACCAATTGAACCTTCTTGCCAAGACGTTCAGTAGCCATTTGCCAGTCTTCCCATTCGTTTTCATCCAAAGGATCTTCGATAGAAACAACTGGGTACTTGTCAACAATGCTTTCAAGCAAGCTAACGAATTCTTCGGCCGTGTATTCTTTACCGTCACCAACTAATTCGTACTTCTTCGTGTCAGCATTGTAGAATTCTGATGAAGCACAGTCAAAGGCAATGGCAACATCCTTACCAGGCACGTAGCCAGCGTTCTTGATTGCTTCAACCAAGATTTCAAATGGTTCTTCGTTGTTCTTCAAGTCAGGGGCAAAACCACCTTCGTCACCAACGGCAGTAGAGTAACCCTTTTCGTTCAACAAGTTCTTCAAATTGTGGAACGTTTCTGAGCCCATCCGGATAGCTTCCGTAACAGACTTAGCACCAACAGGCATAATCATGAATTCTTGGAAGTCAACCTTGTTGTTGGCGTGCTTCCCACCATTGATAACGTTCATCATTGGCGTTGGTAAAACGTGACCATTGAACCCGCCTAAGTAGTTGTACAAAGGTTGGCCTAATTCGTCAGCAGCAGCACGGGCAGCAGCCAATGAAACACCTAAAATGGCGTTAGCACCTAACTTACCCTTGTTTGGTGTACCGTCTAAGTCGATCATAGCTTGGTCGATGGCCCGTTGATCAGTCACATCGTAACCAATGATTTCCTTGGCGATGATGTTGTTGACGTTATCAACAGCCTTAGTAACACCCTTACCCATGAAACGACTCTTGTCGCCATCACGAAGTTCTACGGCTTCATGTTCACCAGTTGAAGCACCAGAAGGAACAATCCCTCGGCCCATTGCACCGGCTTCAGTGTATAGTTCAACTTCAACAGTTGGGTTACCACGAGAATCTAAGACTTCGCGTGCGTAAATATCAGAAATAATAGACATTTTTGTATTCTCTCCTTATGAGTGTTTGGCTTCACGGGAACAAAACGACAATCCCATGTTTCATTCTATAAGTTTAACTTTGAACTTTCAATCACATTTTGACCGAATTACAAATTTTGGTAGTTAGCCAGCTGAATAAATGAGGTTTCGTCCAAACTGGAACCACCCGCTAACACACCATCCACATTTGATTTAGCCATCAAACCGGCAATATTATCTGGCTTCACACTACCACCATACAATACGCGCACACCGTTGGCCAAATCATCCGAGTAAATGTCAGCTAGTGTCTGCCGAATCAAATAACAACCCTCTTCGGCCTGATCAGATGATGCTGAGGTGCCACTACCAATCGCCCAGCTAGGTTCGTAAGCAACGACGATCTTAGCGGCATCTTCGGCACTAACCCCTTTTAAGGCTGCTGAAACTTGATTAACGACCCAATGGATCTTTTCACCAGCGGTTCGCCGACCCATCGTTTCATCACAACACAGAATAGGTGTCATGCCGTTACGAAAGACCGCTTGCACCTTACGATTAATCACATCATCGGTCTCATTAAAGTACCGGCGACGTTCCGAATGACCCACGATCGTGTAGGGAATCCCCATTTCATGAAGTGCCCGTGGGCTGGTTTCTCCCGTATAGGCCCCTTCATCTTCGTAGTAACAGGTTTCTGCAGCAATTCGCAGTGTCCCTTCAGCATTGGCATCCAGCATCGTTTGTAAAAACAACGCTGGCGCCGCCACGGCCGTTTCAATAACGTCTGCCTGCGGTAATTGACCCTGTACGGCATCGATAAATTGACGTGCCTCAGTGACCGACTTATTCATTTTCCAATTGCCAGCAATGAGTGGTATTCGCAACCTCATCCACCCCTTCTAAATAATAAATTGATTACGCTCACCATCTTACCGAATTCCCGCCGGATTAGCCAGCGAAGACCCTTTATTGGTAGTAGCAATCACAACAAAAAGCCATGGTGACACCCACCACAGCTCTTCATTAATTTATTTGTCAGAAATTGCAGCAATTCCTGGTAACGTCTTACCTTCAAGGTATTCCAGAGAAGCGCCACCACCAGTAGAAATGTGGGAAAGCTTGTCAGCAACACCAAGTTGTTGAACAGCAGCAGTGGAATCACCACCACCGACAATGGTCTTAGCATTCGTCAACGTACCCAAGAACTTCCCAATTTCCAAAGTTCCTTCGGCATAGTTGCTCATTTCAAAGACACCCATTGGGCCGTTCCAAACAACCGTCTTCGCATCCTTCAAGACATCCTTGAATTCAGCAACTGACTTAGGGCCGATATCCAAAGCCATGTAGCCATCTGGCACATCGCCTTCGACTGTCTTGTGTGGTGCGTCGTTGTCAAACTTCTCAGCAACCACGGAATCAACTGGTAAGACCAACTTGTCGCCGGCCTTGTCCAAGATTTCCTTAGCTAAGTCAATCTTGTCCGTTTCAACCAATGAATTCCCAATCTTCATCCCCTTGGCAGCATAGAAGGTGTAGGTCATCCCACCACCGATAAGAATCTTATCAGCTTTAGCCAACAAGTTATCGATAACACCGATCTTATCAGACACCTTGGCACCACCTAGGATGGCAACAAATGGGTGTTCTGGGTTATCAACAGCACCACCGATAAAGGTGATTTCCTTTTCCATTAAGAAACCAGCAGCCGTTTGGCTCATGTTAGAAGCGATACCGACGTTAGAAGCATGTGAACGGTGCGCCGTTCCAAATGCATCATTAACGAAGACATCACCCAATGAAGCCCAGTACTTGCCCAATTCAGGGTCGTTACCAGATTCACGCTTAACGTTTTCGCCATCCTTGACATCTTCATAACGCGTGTTTTCCATAACCAAAACATCACCGTCATTTAAGCCATCAATTGCGTCTTCAAGTTGCTTGCCTTCCGTGGTTGGAACGAAAGTGACTGGCTTGTTTAACAAGTTTGACAGGCGTTCTGCGACTGGACGCATGGACAAACCAGGCTTGTCTTCTTCCTTCTTGATCCGACCTAAGTGGGATAAGAGAATGGCCTTACCACCATGTTCAATCACATACTTGATGGTTGGTAAAGCTGCGACGATCCGGTTATCGTTACCAATAACGCCGTCTTTGATTGGGACGTTAAAGTCGACCCGCATCAGGACTTTTTTGCCCTTTAAGTCTAAATCGGAAACTGTTAATTTAGCCAATTTGGAATCCTCCTTGAAAATATCATTTAAAAGATTACTTTCACAATATACAGCACTTATCCCAGAAATTCAAAGGACTTATGCGATTTTTTAATCGACTAACAAAAACGTGGCGGAGAAATTACCTCCCTCCGCCACGTTCGTGAGTCTTATTTTAAAATGTTGAATCAGCTTGTAGATTAGAGCGTTGCAAAGTGCAATAACGTCCGAACCATGTTACAAGTGAAGCCCCATTCGTTGTCGTACCAAGCAACTGTCTTAACAAGTTGCGTGTCACCGGCAGTCGTAACTTCCGTTTGGGTTGGGTCAAAGACAGAACCATGGTCGTCGTCGATGATATCAGTTGATACGATTTCGTCAGCATTGTAACCAAAGGCTTCGTTACCTTCAGTGTGCTTCTTCATTGCATCGTTGATTTCGTCAGCAGTAACCTTCTTGTCCAGAACGGCAACTAATTCAGTCAAAGAACCATCAACAACAGATACCCGTTGTGCATGGCCTTGTAACTTACCCTTCAAGTCAGGGATAACCAAACCGATAGCCTTAGCGGCACCAGTTGAGTGAGGAATCGTGTTAACACTGGCAGTCCGGTTGTTACGCATCTTCTTGCCACGAGGGCCATCTAAGATTTGTTGCGTAGCAGTGAAGGCATGGATCGTCGTCATAGTCCCGGCCTTGATCCCGAATTCTTCATTCAAGAAGTAAGCCATTGGGGCTAAACAGTTGGTCGTGCAAGAACCAGCAGAAACGATGATGTCATCCTTGCTCAAAACGTCCAAGTTAACGCCAGGAACAACCGTCGTAACGGCACCGGCTGGAGCAGATACTAATACCCGCTTAACACCAGCATCGATGTGGGCGTGAGCCTTTTCTTCAGAAGTGTAGAAACCGGTACATTCAAGGACGAAGTCAACGCCGTCGTTCTTAACCCAAGGAATATCTTGAGCCTTTGGTTCAGCGTAAACTGGGTATTCCTTGCCGTCAACTACGATACCCGTATCCGTAGCGGAAACTTCGCCAGGGAAACGACCATGAGTTGAGTCATACTTTAACAAGTAAGCTAACATTGAGGGCGTCGTCAAATCATTGATGGCAACAACTTCGATGTCATTTGACTTGAGTTCGTGAATCCGCTTGAAAGCTAAACGGCCGATACGGCCGAAACCATTAATACCAATCTTTACAGTCATACTGTGATTTCCTCCTTCAGGAAGCAAACAAAGAATATTTTTTTAAAAAGCAGTACATGTTAAGTGTATCACTTTTTTAAAACAAAGTCAGCAGCACCTTCATCAGTAATTAACCAAGTCTGTGCTGGCGCCAAACGCATGTATGCAGCAATGGCTGTGCCCTTTTCGGCACCACCAGCCACCGCAATCACTAATTGTTTAGCGGCTAAATCGCCAATTTCCAATCCAATTCGGGGAAATTTGCTCACCACGTGGCCCTCAGCATCATAAAAATAACCAAAGGCTTCTCCGACCGCATGGGCCGCAGCCAGATCAGCAATCACGTGGGGCGCCATCTTGCGCCGTTTGGCCATGACAAACGCCTGGCCAATACCGTGAATCACGACGTTACTCTGCCCAATTAATTGCAACACCTCATGAATGGCTGGTTCTGCAAATAAGGGCTTATAGGTTGCTGTCGTTAACTGTTCTGGAACATACAATTGCCGAAAATCACTATTGGTCTGCTGGGCCATCTCTGCGGCAACCGTGTTAGCTTGAATCGCCGGAGACTCCCCAACACCACCACGGGCAGGGACAAACAACAATTGACGATTAACCGACAGGGCCGGTGTGAGCGCCTGGGCCACCGCTGCCAACGTATGACCGCCCATTACAGCAACTGTACTGTGTCCCGTTGGCATTTCGTCGGTCAAGACTCGGTTAGCTGCTTGGGCCATGGCGTTCAATGCCCCATTAGCGGCCGTGCTATCACCCGGCACAATCGTACAATGGGCAATACCTAACTGTTGCGCCAGTGTCTGTTCCCGTTGTTGCCGACCAGCCAAGTCATTCATTACCGGTGCTAAGCCCTGCAAAACGCGTTGCCCAGCCGCCGTAACTTGCATGCCCTTGACCGACATTTGAATGTAGCCCAAGCTAGCTAAGGCATCGGTTGTTGTTCGCACGGTTCGCTCCGAACAGGCCAGATTAGTGGCTAGCGTCCGGCGACCAACCGGTTGAAGGTTCGCAACGCCCTGTAGGATACGGAAACGGCTGGTTAGCTTTGTAACCATTTGAGGCATGATGGCCTCTACCCATTGCCAATCCTCATGCATGTCGGTAACCTCCTAGTGGGACGATGTCCGACCAGCGGTGGCTAATTATCGCCCACCCTGACCAAAAATTTAAGGCCAACTTTCGCCAACCTTTAACGACTACTAGTATAAGCCCCACCCCGCCCTTTAGCAAGTGATTAACCTAGAGAATTAATGGAAGCCTTTACATTAAGTGGAACAAAAAAAGCTGAGATCATCATCTCAGCTACTTACTGCGCCCGGAGGGAATCGAACCCCCATTTCAAGAACCGGAATCTTACGTGCGATC
>OMJG01000116.1_pt1 | contig 56608 bp, 50 predicted proteins | sample 1646431 | NCBI WGS metagenome assembly OMJG01 (sample SAMN03771674, study PRJEB25209) | food metagenome | isolation source: Cotija cheese | place: Mexico:Jalisco,Michoacan | collected 2011-12-12 | reverse complement strand
CCAAGGAGCGATTACGCTCTTTTGTGTAAATATCAAGCGAATAACGAAACTAATAAATGAAAAATAAAGCAATATTCGACGAATAGAAACAAAAAAATAGCGATAATTAATCGGAAAATAGATTAATTATCGTTATTTTAGGTTTCATCAAACACTGAGACAGACTTTTTCAGCAGTCTCATTTGGATGTCTAATTTTTTTAAACTGTCAATTCGATTTGATTGCCTTCAGGATCACAAACGACACTTTCATAGTACCCATCACCAGTCACTCTAGGCCCACTTAGATGTTTGTAGCCAGCTTTTTTTATTCTTTCAGTTAACTGGTCAACTTTTTCTTTTGATCCTAAGGCAATAGCAATATGCATATAGCCGAGTGGATTACCCTTTTCATGATGTCGGTTCAGGTCATCTCTAGTACCGACTTCTAATCTTGCTCCATCTGGAAAAGTCAAAAAACGAGAAGAAAAAGTTGTGACTGGATTATGATATTTGTCTGAAGCTCTAGCCTCAAAATAAGTTTCATAAAATTCGACTGTTCGTTCTAAGTCTCGTACAAATAGACCAACGTGTTCTATCCTCATAAAACCCCTCTAATCTAATTTTCTATATTTATACTTATTAGTGTAGCTTACTTTCTGATTGGCGGGTAGAATTGTGTTTCCAAAGTCTGGATGATGAATGGCATCTGGCAAAGTTTGTAATTCCATAGCAATTGAACTGAAATCATGATTTTGAGCTTTCGTAGAATCAATTGGATTAGCTGTGAAAATAACTAAACCATCTCTATCAGTATATAAATCAATTGCACGATGCTCAGACTTCAATGTAGCAGCCTTTTTACCAACAACAAAAGCATCATCAAATTCAACTTTATCCAATGGTTTAAGCTGTTTTAATCCCTGACCTATTTTTTTGAAATTTTTAAAATCATAAGCATTAGTCGTAGCTAGTAATTTTCCAGTGGGAATTTTTTTGTTGTCAACATCAACAAAACGTTTAGAATTAATTTTCAATTGTTGCTGGCGAATATTTTCATCGTCAATATCAAAATAAACGTGACAAGTTGGATTAAATAATGTGTCGTGATCAGTTTTAGCGTTGTAAGTAATTTGTACCTCATCATCATCGTTTAAACTATAACGAACTTCGACATCCAATATCCCTGGAAATTCATCTTCACCTTTGACTGTATGAGTAAACAAAACTGAATTATCTGAATCGATCGTACTGTCAAAGTTTTGACTCTGTAATCCATGATCACCACTGTGCATCACATTCTCGCCATTGTTAGGTGTCATCTGATAATCAACGCCATTAATCGAAAATTTAGCACCTTTGATTCGTCCGGCAACCCGTCCAATAGTTTTTCCAACCATGTAAGGCGTTTTAATGTAATCTTCCAAGTTATTGAAATGCTCGATCAAAGAATGCTTAACACCATCTTCAACCACTTCAAAGTTTTGCCACGTTGCTGCATAAGTCAAAACATTGATACTAGTTTGATTTTTATTTGTTATTTTGTATGAATAAACGGGATCAGTTCCAATTTCCCCAAAAATTGTCTTCGTTACTGTCATATTTCTACCCATTCTGTGCAATCAATATCTGATACTGCGATTAGATAATTAATCCATAGCCTTTTTAATATTTTCTAACGTTACTTCAGAAGTATCGTTGAAGTTAATATCTGCTTCATTAAGAATCTTTGGATCACCAATCCCAAGAGAAGTTTCATAAGCCCCGTTGATTGATTTAATTCCAGCAATTGCATCTTCTAAGCCGATACATTCCTCAGGTTTTAGGTTTAAGACCTCAGCTCCACGAGTATAAATTTCTGGATCAGGCTTTCCATGAGTCAAAGTGGCTGGATCAACTTTTCCATCAAAGTATTTGGCTAAATCTAATTTTTTCAAGACGATTGGTGAATTTTTTGAAGAAGAAGCCAAAGAAATCAAATAGTGATGAGCTGATAAATCTTCGATAAATTCCTTCATTCCTGGCAAAATATCATCTTGACTCAAAGAATCTAACAATCCTAAATAGTTATCGTTTTTCTTAGCAGCTAACTTTTCCTTTTCAGCTTGCGTGTAGTCATTTTCTTTGCCACCAGCTTTAAGGATTAAATTCAAGGAATCCATTCTGGCGACCCCTTTTAATTGGTTAGCCAAATCTTCAGTCCAAGTAACACCCAATTCATCAGCCAATTGATGCCAAGCTTTGCCATGATAAAGTGACGTATTAGCAATCACGCCATCCAGATCGAAGATAAAACCTTTAATTTGTTCAAATTTAACCATACTATTCTCCTTTGATAAAAAAGTGCCTGAATAAAATTATCCAGACACCTTTATTTTTTACAATTATTTAAGCATTTGTGGCTTACCGTAAACTTGAATCTGTAATGGTTCACCAGAAATCAATCTGAATTGTGGTCCATCACTTGAAACAGACACTTCAATTACACGATTTCTAAAGACTTGTCTAAATGAATAACTGTTCCATTTCTTAGGCAAGAAAGGCTTGTAACTTAACGTTCCATCATCAGCTACTCGCATACCGGCAAATCCTTGAACCATTGCTAGCCAACCACCAGTCATCGAAGTAATGTGTAAACCATCCGCGGTGTCGTTATTATAATTGTCTAAGTCTAGTCTAGCGGTTCTCTCATATAATGCAACCGCTTTCTCTTCGTAGTGAAGATCAGCAGCTAAAACAGAGTGAATTGCTGGGGAAAGACTTGATTCATGGACTGTCATTGGTTCATAAAAATCAAAGTTACGTTTCTTTTCACGTTCACTGAAGTCGTCGATGAAGTCCCAAATCCCTTGGAGAACATCACCTTGTTTGATATATGGCGAACGTAAGATTTTATCCCATGACCAATATTGATTGATTGGCAATTGATCACTTGGAATAGTTGAAACGGGATCATGATTCTTATTCAAGTAACCATCATGTTGAACGAAGATACCCAAATCTTCATCATAAGGTAGATACATCTTATCGATGATGTCTTGCCACTGATCCATTTCAGCCTTAGAAACAGCTAGCTTATCAAATTGTTCTTCTGAAACTTCGCCGAGAATTTGCAACGTATACTTCAAGGTCCACTTAGCTAAGAAGTTCGTGTACCAGTTATTATCAACGTTATTCTCATATTCATCTGGTCCGGTAACGCCAAAGATCATGTAACGGTCATGACGCTTGCTGTAGTCAACTCGATCAGCCCAGAAACGAGAAATCTCTGTTAGAATCTTGCTGCCTTCATTGAGAACAAAGGATTTATCACCGGTATAACGAGTATAGTTATAAATAGCAAAGGCTATATCGCCGTTACGGTGAATTTCTTCAAAGGTAATTTCCCATTCGTTATGGCATTCAATTCCGTTGAAAGTAACCATTGGGAACAAAGCACCCTTTAAGCCTTGTTCTTTAGCATTGACGTAGGCACCGTCTAATTGGTTATAACGATACATCAAGAGATTTCTTGAAACATCTGGTTGAGTGATACCTAAGTAAACTGGAATACAAAAGGCTTCGGTATCCCAATAAGTAGCACCACCATATTTTTCACTAGTGAAGCCTTTTGGTCCAATGTTCAAACGAGAATCTTCACCAGAATATGTCGTCAATAAACCGAAGAGATTGAAACGCATGCCTTGTTGAGCATCAATATCGCCGTCAATTTTAATATCTGATTGGCTCCAACGTTGGTCCCAAACATTTTTGTGTTCACTGAGTAATTGTTCATAAGAGAACTTAGTAGTTTTGGCACTAACTGCTTCAAGGGCATCTCTTAAATCGTCAACCGTTTCATAATCACGTGATGTTAAAACAACGACACGTTTTTCAATGCTTTTAACTTCTTTTGGCTTCAAAGTCTTTTGGAAAATTTTGCTTGTCTCAATATCGGTAACTTTTTGATCAACTTCATCTAAGTCAGTTACATATTTGGCATCCATCCCCGAAGTAAATCTCGGCGTACCAAAGTCATTAGGCTTAGTCTTGGCAATCAAATAATCTTCGTTAATTTCTAGAACTTGCCAGAAACGTTCGTCGTAGTTAGCATCTTCATTTTTTACATCAGCATCAATACTTGAGATGACTTTAATAGTGACATTTTGATCAGAAAGGTTCTCAAAAGTTACTTTTTGAACTGACAAATTCTTCTGAGCAGCACTTAAAAATCTTACAAAATTAAATTTGATCTTTTTACCATCTTTGTCAACGATAAAAGATCTCGATAAAGTGGCATCTTTCATATTTAAATCTAATGTGAAATCACTGATTGAATCTTTATTTAAATCTAGTTTTGATCCATCGATCAAGAAATTCATTTTAATGAAGTTGACGGCATTAATGACCTTTCCAAAATACTTAGGATAACCATTCTTCCACCAACCGACACGTGTTTTATCGGGGAACCAAACCCCTGCTAAGTAAATTCCAGGAAGACTATCCCCTGAATAATCTTCTTCGAAATTACCTCTCATCCCCATGTATCCGTTACCTAGACTCGTAATACTTTCTTGGAGTCGCTTGTTTTCTTTATCTAAATTGTGGGTTAAAACATTCCAAGGACTAACTTCAAAAATCCTTTGCATTTTGACACCTCCTATAAAAAAAGGCAATTAGGTAAACACCTAATTACCTTTTATAATCCTTAAAGAATTGTTTCTTCTGTATCTTTGTCAAAGTAATGTGCTTTTGTCATTTCAAAAGCCATTTGAACGTTATCGCCAGGTTGTCTATGATCACGTGCATCAACTTTTGCAATAAAGTCAGTTCCACCGAGATTAGAGTAAAGGATTGATTCAGCACCTAGCAATTCGGAAACTTGAATCTTAGCATTAATTATGGCATCAGGGAAAGCTTGAATTGCAACTTCTTCGGCATGAATATCTTCTGGACGAATACCAAAAGTAACTTCCTTGCCGACGTAACCTTTTTGTTGAAGTACTTTGTATTGACCTTCAGGAATAGCGATGTTGATACCACCGTCATTTACAATTTTGCCATCTTCAATTTTGACATCGAAGAAATTAGTAGCTGGTGAACCAATGAATCCAGCAACGAATTTATTTTCTGGCTTACTGTACAATTCAGAAGGACTACCAACTTGTTGAATCTTACCATCACTCATGATGACGATACGATCAGCCATAGTCATAGCTTCGACTTGGTCGTGAGTAACATAGATAAAGTTACGTCCCAAACGTTGATGCAATTGAGCGATTTCAGTACGCATCTGAACTCTCAACTTAGCATCCAAGTTTGACAATGGTTCATCAAGTAAGAACAAGTTCGCATCACGGACAATGGCACGACCTAAGGCAACACGTTGTCTTTGACCACCTGATAGAGCAGCTGGTTTACGTTTCAAATATGGTGTCAATCCTAAGATTTTAGCGGCGTTTTCAACCCGTTTCTTAGTATCTTCCTTATCGTTTTTACGAATATTTAAACCAAAAGCCATATTATCAAAGACTGTCATATGTGGATACAAGGCATAGTTTTGGAAAACCATCGCGATATCACGATCTTTTGGTTGAACCTTATTCATGACCTTGCCGTCCATCTTAAAGTCACCTTTAGTAATATCCTCTAGTCCCGCTATCATACGTAATGTGGTGGATTTACCACATCCGGAAGGTCCAACGAAGACAATAAACTCACCATCTTTAATGTCTAGGTTGAAATCACTAACTGAATAGTCAGTATTACCTTGATAGCGTTTGTAAATGTGTTCCAAATTAATTTTTACCATTCTTAACGCTCCTTTTATTTTTTGACTTCCAGTTAACTAATAAGTTTAATCTTACTAATCAATCTAGATGTGTCCTCCACACCCAAAGTCAATCCTTTTTGGCTACTTGACCACCTAATAATCTGTATGAGACATACGTTGCAAGCGAGACACTACAGATTACACTCAAGAAGGCCAACTGCAAAACGAAATTCAACAATATCAAGATTAAAAATACTATTACTGAGATTATAATTGGTAAAGGCTTTTCAACGAATAGAGTCAAAGTACTCTCAAACTTATTCGTTGCTAATTGGAAACTAGCAGCAACTAAAGCCATGAAGTAAACGAACGTTAAGATCATTACTGCTACATGCCATTGCGTGCTTCCCATTGCAATTTTATTTAATAAAATAAACAAACTTGCAACAAAACCTAAACCAAAGTTGAGAAGATAGTTTTTCTGAAAATCAAACCATTTTTTAAAAAAATATTTGAAAAAACTTACACTACCATTTAATTGCCATTCTTGAACTGCTGCATAACTTGCAACTAATCCAGGAATTGTAAAAACTGATAACATCAACCACACGATTACTAGAAGTACCGTATAGGTTGTTGAAAACTTCAAACTGAACAAGATAATTGCTGTCAATATCACTGGAAAATTGATGATAAAGAATGAGAAATTAATGGTAAACAATGACCAAAGCCAGTTACCACTAGCCATTAATCTTTGTCCGTTTTTCGATTTGAGATTGATCACAATAATCTGTCCTTTCTTTAATTACTTAACAGCACCATCGGTAACACCCTTGATGATCCATTTTTGTGCGAATAGATAAAATAGGATGACCGGAATGATGGAAATAGTGATACCAGCCAAGGCTAAGTGCCATTGCTTTGTGTATTCACCGAAGAAATTAAACATTTGAAGTGGAATTGTGTATTGCGCTTGAGGCAATACTAGTGATGGCAATAGATAATCGTTCCAGATAGCAATGATATTTAGGATTGCTACAGTAACTGTGATAGGACTGAGCATTGGGAAGATAACTTTAGTAAAGATCTGCCAACGACTTGCCCCTTCTAGTTCAGCTGATTCATCCATTGCGATAGGAATACTTGATAATGTACCCTGATACAAGAAGACTGACAAACTACAGTCAAATCCTAGATACATAACGACAAGTCCCCACATGTTAAGAAAATGTACAGCACCGAAGTTAGCTGTCAAAGGAATCATAACTGATTGGAAAGGAATCAACATAGCGGAGATGAATAGCAACAACAATCCACTACTCAATTTACTATGATTTCTTTGCAGAGCATATGCGGCCATTGATGAAGCTAAAATGATGACCAATACACTGCAGACTGTAATAATCAATGAATTCGTTAACGAAGCGATAAAGTGTAAAGCTTGGAACGAATTAACATAGTTATCAGTTGTACTTGGATGTGGCAATGATAAAACTGATGCAAAGATACCTTTTGGTGTCTTAAATGAATTTGATACGATCAAATAAAATGGGAACAACCATAAGATACCTAACAAGAGTCCGACAATTCCAATAACGGTTCTACTTTTTGTTTTCAATGGAGATCAGCCTCCCTCTTACGGTTATAAGCAACTTGCAATAGTGAAATAGCAGCAACAATTACGAAGAACACGATAGCTTTAGCCTCTGACAAGGAGAAGTTAGCTGAGTTATAAGCGGTATTAACAATATCCATCGCTAACATTTGTGTTGAATTGTAAGGACCACCATTTGTCAATGACAAGTTTTGATCATAAATCTTAAAACCATTTGATAAAGTTAAAAACATGCAAACTGTAAATGCAGGAGCAATCATTGGGAACGTGATTTTTGTGAAACGTTGCCATGCTGAAGCTCCATCGATCTTTGCAGCTTCGATGATTTCATTAGGGATGTTTTGTAGGTAAGCGATGTAGATGATCATGATGTAACCACTCATTTGCCATACTGTAACAATAACTAGTCCCCAGAAACCAGTTGTTTCATTTGTTAGCCAATTCAATAGCCAATGCATATGCAAGGCATTACCTAAAGCTTGGAAACCTTGAGTAAAAATAAATTGCCAGATGAAACCTAAAATTAAACCACCAATCATATTTGGCATAAAGAAAACGGTACGTAAGAAATTATTTCCCTTGAATTTTTGTGTTACTAATAATGCTAAGCCCAAGCCTATTACGTTCAGCATAATGACAGTGACAATTACAAACCCCACTGTAAACCAAAAGGCGTTAATAAACGCCTTATCGTGGAACAATGTTATGTAATTTTGAAATCCTACCATCTTGGTAAAAGTTAAACCGTCCCAATCAGTAAATGAGTAAAACAATCCTTCAATTACCGGAATAAATACTACCAAAGCTAACGCAATGAGGGTTGGTGTTAAAAATAGCCAAAACGAAAGACTTCTATTTTTCATATTCATTGCCCTCTTTTGTTACTTTTAGTTAGATGATTTTTGTTGTTTTGCCCAACCATCTTTCATATTTTGAACTGTCTTATCCCAGCTTTGTTTGCCTGATAAGTACTTTTGTAGATTTGGTTGTGCAACATCTGGATCCCATGAAGTACCAGTGTATCCTGGGAATGCCCAGCCTGTTGTCTTGTGATTTTGTGAGTATTCAAAGACTGATGTTGTCAATGGATCGCTCATCTTAAAGTTATCGTAACCCTTGTAAGCAGGTACAAAGTGCAACTTGTTTACAACTTGTTTCTTACCTTCCTTAGATGTGTACATCCAGTCTAAGAAGTCTTTAGCAGCTTTTTGTTCTTGTGTTGATTTCTTACTATTAACTGCCCAGTATAGTGAAGTACCGACAGGCATCTTGCCTTCTTGACCAGGTACAGGAATAGGAATCATACCAACGTCGTTCTTAGCAAAGTCTTTATCGATACCTTCGATTGTAGGATAGATCCAGTCACCTTGTTGAATCATAGCAACTTTACCTTGTGAGAAGTATTGGTTAACTTGTGCTGAGTAATCTAGTTGCATGATTGGTTGGATAGAATAAGTCTTTTCAAGATCAATCATAGTCTTCATATCATTAGCCTTTGTGAATGGCATCTTCTTTGATTTGTAAAGTTTCAAAGCGTTACCATTGAAGTCTTGACCAATGTATAGGTTTGCCAAGTGATCTGAGAATACCCAAGCTTCTTTACCAGGTGTAGCAAAGACGCCTTTGATACCTAATTCACTCTTTTGTGCATCAATTTGTTTGATAGCTGCTTCAAGTTTATCCATAGTTGTCAAACTGTTTGGATCAATACCAGCCTTTTGGAAGACTTGCTTGTTATAAACTAAACCATAACCTTCAACGTTGAATGGAAGTCCAACGGTCTTACCATTAGTCTTAACAGCGTCCAAAGTACCAGGTTGTGCAGCCTTTGCTGCCTTTGTATTTGACAAATCTGCTTCATGTGCTTTGAATTGTTGCACATCAGCTGGACCAGCCAAACTGAAGATTGTTGGTGCATTACCAGATGAAATTCTGGTCTTTAGAACTGGATCATATTGAGTACCACCACCGATTGATGTAACTTCAATCTTTACATGTGGATGTGACTTTTCATAATCCTTAGCAATTTGTTTGAATTGCTTGTTGTTCTCAACCTTTCCTTGAAGAATTGTGATCTTAACATCCTTACCTGAGGATGAACTGTTACCACACGCTGCCAGCATAAACGCTGCACTGGCTGCCAGAGCAACAACTGCTATACGCTTTCCAAAGCGTTTCCAGAAGTTCTTCTTCATTACCAAAACCCCCTATAAAAATATTATTTCCTTACTACAGTTTCCATTATGTTTCTAAAAAGGTTTCTTTGCAACCGTTTTCAAGATGTTACCGATAACAGGTTTGTAACACAATTGAAATTTAAGGTATTCAAAAAGCAGTCAATTATTAATCTAATCGACTGCTTTTTATTATTCGTTATTCTTACCTTGGATAATAATTGGATCATAGTCTAACATAACGATTCCATCTTCAACTTTGATCATGGAATTGTCAATCATGTTAGTGTAAGTATCACTTGCCAATGCTACAGGAACCTCTCCTGGCATCCCTTTAAGAGTGAAGATACCAATTCTAATAATGTCTCCCATCTTATAAGTTACTTCAACGATATCATTTTCTAGAGCAGTAATCTTATAGGTTCCCGATACTTGAATATTGCTTTGACTCATTTGGTGCATCTTGAAAATCAAAGAACTGAGATTCATCTTCTTATCATCCCAATTCAACTTGTCGCTATCAAAAAGACTTGGAGTATGTTTAAAGCCATATTCTTGTCCGGCATAAACTAAGGTTGAGCCTTTTTGGAATTCTGAGAATGCTGTCCAATTGTAGACATCATTTTCATTGATAAAGAGACTGTGCGCTCTTTCTTGGTCATGATTCTCCAAAGCTCTCATCTTAATATAGTTAGAAGGATAAATTACTCCCTGAGTATTCAAAGCTTCAACATACTTCTTTAGAGGCACATCGCCTTTAACATATTTACGGAAAGTCTGGTCAATATCATAATCATAAGTCATGTCAAAGGCACTGTATAGCTCAGCATCTGAAGAAACATGATATCCCTTAGCACCTAAGGCTTTAATATAATCTGGACCAGTTGATTCAGCTAACCAAATAGTCTTAGGGTTGACCTTAGCTACTTCTTTTCTAGCTTCTTTCCAAAATTCGATCGGTACTTGTGGAGCAACGTCACATCTGAAGCCATCGACAATTTTAGCGTAGCGTTTGAGCGTTTCGATTTGATAATTCCACAAAGCCTTGTGGGAATAGTCTAATTCAGCTACATCTGTCCAATCTTCATTTTTATTGTACAAATCACCTTCATGGTCATGTAAGAACCATTCTGGATGTACTTGTAACAAGACTGAATCACGAGAAGTATGATTGTAGACAATGTCCAACATGACTTTCATACCACGATCATGGATAGCTTTTACTAATTCTAGAAAGTCTTGCCATGTACCCAATTTGGGATCAATTGCACGATAATCCTTGATTGAATAAGGTGAACCTAATTTGCCTTTACGATTTTTTCTACCGATGGGAAAAATTGGTAACAACCAAATACAATCGGTACCTAAACTCTTGATTCGGTCCAAATCAGGTTCAATTGCTTTTAAAGTACCCTTTTTAGTATGGTTTCTTACAAAAATGCAGTAAATTTGCATTTTTCTCAATTTAACATCTGTTTGACTTGCCATTATTACACCCCTCTAATTAGATTCCAAAGCACAACATCCCCAAGGACCTAGTTTCACTACCCCATCCTTGATTTCATTAGACTCATTAGCTAATACAATTCTCCAAATATTCTTTGGCAAAGTAAATTTAGCTTTTTTATCAGAAAAATTAGCTATTACTAATCCTTGTTTATCAATAAATTTTCGTTGGTAAGCGTAAATATTTGAATTCGTAATTAACAAATTATAATCGCCACTAGTAAAACAGTCATGCTTTTTAACTTTTAAAAGTTTTCTATAAAAATTCATAACACTATCGGGATCAGCAATTTCTTGAGCAACACAATTCGAATCCACCTTAGCCCAATTCCAAGGTCTCTTTTTTGAAAAACCACGATACTGCGTCGAATCCCATTGCATCGGACCACGAGCCGTCATTTCATCTTGATTGTTCAATAAACGTAAAATTTGGGCATCAGTAAAGGACTTGTGATGTAAATTACTGATCAAATCAAGTGCTCTTTGGTCGGAGAAATCAGCCACTTTTTGATATTTCAAACCGTGCATGCCAATTTCTTCACCATAATAAATTACTGGTATTCCTCGTTGTAAAAACAACATCATTGCTAATAATTTAGTGATTTTTTCATCGTGTACCGGCAAATTCAACCGATCTAGAACTCGACTGATATCATGATTACCCCATGTTAAAGTTGGTAAACTGACATGATCTAAAATACTTTCCCAAGTCACATAAGTTTGTTTCAGCATATCGAGTGACAGTTTTCGATCTTGGAAGAATTTAGGAATATCCGGATTACTATCATCGTAAACTTCGCCATAATTATCTGAATTAACTACCACATCACAGACATGTTCATCCGGACGCGTGTATTCGGCTGCATCACGAGCTTTAGCAGATGACGCTTCGCCAAACAAAAATACATCAGGCTTAAATTGCTTGATTTCTTTAACGAATTCTGACATATAGTCTTTTACTGCGGGCAACTTAGCATAAAATTTATCATCAATTGGAAACTTAGTACTATTGTCCAAAGAATTCTGTTCAAAATTAGCTTTAGCGATATGAATAAAAGCATCCAGACGGAAACCGTCAACACCTTTTTCGAGCCAAAACTTGGCAATGTCAGCAATTGACTTTTGAACTTCAGGATTTTTCCAATTCAAATCGGGCATCTTTTTATCAAATAAATGGAAATAATACTCGTTTGAATCAGTTGGATTCTTTTCCCAAACGCTACCGCCAAAAAATGAACCCCAATTATTTGGTTCATGGCCGTCAACTGCAGAATGCCAAATATAATAATCCTTAAAAATACTATGTGGATCATTCACCGCGTCTTGGAACCATGGATGTTGATCGGATGTATGATTGATCGGTAAATCCAAAATAATGTGTAGCCCCAATTCATGAGCTTTGTTCATCATTTCAGAAAAATCATTCATATCCCCCAAAATTGGATCGATAGCAAAGTAATTAGATACATCATAGCCATTGTCGATCTGTGGCGAAACGAAGATTGGATTCAACCAAATCGTATTGAAACCCATATCTCTAATATAGCTCAAATGTTTAATAATCCCTTGTAGATCACCAATACCATCATCATTAGTATCTTGAAAACTCTTAGGATAAATCTGGTAAATAATTGCTTGATCATACCAATTCATGATAGTTGCCCCTTTCATGTAAACCCTTACACCTTAGTATAAAAAAGTAAGCCTCGCCTAAGCAAGACTATCTGAGATGTTATCGGTAACAGGTTAATCCCTAAGAGTACCGCCAAAACTAATCTTGGGTTCAAAGACTAAAGCTCCTTGGCTTTCTTTGGTTTCAATTTTATCCAGTAAATTTTCTCCACAGGCACTGCCCATCTCAATAATCGACTGTTTAATCGTAGTTATCTTTGGTGAAGCTACCTGATTTAAAAAGACGACATCAAAACCAGTTACGCCAAAATCTTCTGGAACTTTGCCGCCAGAGCGGACTATTCCTCGTAATATACCGATTGCTAAACGATCCGATGCGCATAAAAAGGCAGTATTCGGTTTGATTTTCTTCCAATTCGTTTCTATAAATTCCTCTGCCAAATGACTATGGTTATCGAATCGATGTAATTCCGGAAGCATCCGTAGCTCTTGGACTTGTTGTAAGTAACCAGCTTCTCGGGAATACTCGAATGATTCTTTACTATCGATCCCTATATAAACTAGTTTCTCATAACCTCTTTGCAAAGCTAATTGTGCCAGTTTATAAAGGCCGGCTTTGTTGTTAGTATCTACGTAATCAAATCCGTAACGGTTCTCACCAAACATAACAACTGGTTTTTTCAAATTCTTGATCCAGTCTACGTCTTGTTGACGCATCCCAGTGATAATATAACCGTCACAATTACCAATGTCAAAGTTCTTACGAGTAACCAACTGCAATGAATACTGGTGTAAATCTAAAGTTTTAGCTATACCAATCATTAAATTCATATAATATGGTTCAGTCGTATCGATATCTTCCAAAATACATAGCTTAATAATTCTAGTACTTTTATCCACCAATGCCTTGGCAATCATATTTGGATGATAATCCAATTCACGCATGGCTTCATAAACTAATGCTTTCAATTCATCGGTTACTTTGTCTGGATGATTGATTACCCGAGACACAGTCATCTTTGAAACGTTAGCTTTTTTTGCAACATCAACTAAAGTAGTCATGCTCTTCCCCTCCATATGCCACAATTTTATTATACCAATTTAAAGGCTTTACAGTCTTCTTTTTATAAATTTATCCATTTTTTTAAATTATATTCAAATCAATATATTGTTTTTATTTACAAAAATTACGCTAATCTAGTTGTTTGAACATCTTTTAATTCTATGCAAAAATTTAGTTGGATAAATTACTAAAGAGATGATGCAGATGATTATTTACTTGATTGCAATTACTATCTTTATTATCCAATGTGCAATTATGTATTTTATTTACTTCAAAGATCACAAACTTTTTAAATCAGAAATGGCAGCTGCTTATCACATTAACAACAATCTAGACCAATTCTTCTATTTTTTACTGGTACCTTGCTTAAATGAAGAAAAAGTTATTCAAAATACTCTACAAAATTTATTAAATCTAGCTGGTCAAAAAGAAATCATTGTCATTGATGATGATTCAGATGACCAAACGATTCAAAAAATCAAAAAAATGTCTGGACCTATCAGTACTGTGGAAAGAAAATTACCTAATGCAAGAACTGGCAAAGGAGACTCTTTAAACAATGCCATGTCCTTAGTCCACAAAATAATTAAACAAAGAAAACTAGATCCTAAAAAATGTATCGTTGGCGTTATTGATGCTGATGGTATTTTGAGTGCCAATTGTATCTACAAAATAAACAACGCCTTTGAAGATGAACACATCGATGCTGTTCAATTAAGGGTCAAGATGAAAAAACCTACGACTGTCTTGCAAACCTTTCAAGATATCGAGTTTTATACTATTAATCACCTGATTCAATTGATCCGTGGCAAGATGCATGCAGTTGCTCTTTGCGGTAATGGCCAATTTTTCAGATATAAAACTGTCACTCAAAGAATGGGTATAAAGCCTTGGGGCAATGCATTACTAGAAGATTTCGAACTTACTTTAAAGTTTGAATTAAATGGCTTGAATATTAAATATTTAGACGATGCCTACGTTGATCAAGAAGCTCTATTGAATTTCAAAACGTTAATCAGACAAAGATCACGTTGGGCACAAGGTGGCTTAGATTGTTGGAAATATCTATTTCGTGTCACGAAGTCTCCAATCATGTCTAAAGCTCAAAAATTTGATACTTACTTCTTTTTAACTCAACCATTATTAAATGTGTTAGCTGATTTCAGTATTATTTATTTAACGATAAAATATCTTATTTATGCTGTTGGCAATCCTAGTTTCTTCATTGTTTCTCTTTTCTTCCTAGTTATTATTGGTTCAATTTTTGGAATGATTTTTACTTTGATCTATCTTCATGAATTGCGAATAACCCAAAAAGCCAATATTGCGATTGAAGAAAGTGATATGTTGAATTTGGATATGAAATTGGGCAAATTTCTGTTAACAGTTGGCCTTTTGTCTTATATCTACGTCGTTTTATTTTTGAGTCTGATGAAGTCTATTTATTCTAAAATTCGTGGTAACACTCACTGGGTTAAAACTAAACGCATCTAAAAATAAGCCACCCTAATTAAAGGATGGCTTATTTTTTTAGTTACGGAGTCAACATAACTATTGCATGTACTTTTTTATTTTTAACAAATATCTAGGATATCTGTTGACTATCATTATTCACTTTTTCACTTTTCGTGTAAACATTTGATTGATTTTATGACTAAATCGTTAGTTTCATGTGACAGAATTGTAAGATTGCGCCGATTATGGAATACTAGAAATATACTAATATGGAAGTGATAAAATGCTTTTTCCGACTCAAATGATTTTTAATATTACCATCATCATCATCGCAATTGCTTTGATAGTGGGCGTAATCCTTAGTTCAATAGCTCTTTTAAAAATTTCTCACGCTTTAAAGTTACGTAACCAAATGCTGAAACAAGTCAGTCGAGCTTATTTGAACTGTACCAAAAATAACAATCAATTAGAAATTCGTAACATCGGCCAGGTTCCTTTAACGATCGACAAAATAGTTTCCTCCGAAAAATTAAATATGACTTTGACAACAATTGCACCTAATCAAGTATATTACTTCCAAATCAATGGCATCAAAAAATTATCCCTCTCAATCGACTACCATGATCAACTCAATCATTATTCTGAAGAATTCGATTTATAATCTAACACTTTTCTACCATTAATATATTGTTATGATAAGATTCATACTTTTCTTCTTACAAACCTTACAAAACCGTTAGTATTAAAGCCTTTCAAAGCATGATATTATCCTTGTAAGCTTTGGAGGGATAAAGATGAGTAAAAAAATTTGGTCTGTCTTAATAGTAGGAATAATTTTATTAATACCCTTTTTGGGATATGAATTGTGGTACGTACCTAATTATGCTGGTGAAGATTATTACACTTTCGTTGGTGACTCTTATCAAGAAGTAATTGAAAAAGACGACTCTGGCAATGACTATCGTGCTTATTATTATCGCCAAAAATCATATGATAAAGATGGCAACGAAAAATTATTAAAATTCAATAGTGCTATTGGTCGACCCATTAAGCCAGATAATTTTATTAAAGTAACTTACAATAAAAAAAGAGATTTAGTTTTATCATGGGAGAAAGTTCAAAAAAACGAGGTACCAACCAAATCACTCGATGCTCTAGACGAATAAAAAGGCAAGTATGATTGGCTTCAAACCAATTACACTTACCTTTTTTCTATTTAAAGTACTCTTTAGCAAAGTCAATCGTATTAGTAACATACTTTTGACCGGCAACCTTTTTAGCTTCGGCGTGCGCTGCTCCTTTGACTATCCAGAGTTTCTTTGGACCTTTGTCATACTGGTAATTCTTATAAGCATTTTCAGTTGGAACAAATCTATCCTTTGAACCGTGAATGATGTACAAAGGTACTTTGTTATTCTTTAAAGTATCCTTGGTACTTGCTTGATAAAAATTATAACCAGCTAGCACATCACCATATAAACTAGCCGTTGGTACGAGTGGAAAACTTGGTAAATTGAACATTTCTTTAAGTTGATAGTTCAACTCACCTGAAATAGTGGAATATCCACAATCAGCAATTGCAAATTTTACATTACTTGGATGTTTACCCAAAGTATACATTACAGTTGCCGCTCCCATACTGACCCCGAACAAACCAATCTCTGATTTCTGACCAAATTTTTGATTGATCTGTTTGATCCAGTTCATAATATCGTCACGGTCTTTCCAACCATAACCGACGTATTTTCCTTGACTCATCCCGAAGGAACGATTATCCGGTGCTAAGACGTTGTAACCTGCATCATGAAACATTTTGGCATAGTCACCCATGTAACTGCTACCGGTACCATAACCATGAATCACAACGACAGTTTTAGCAGTTTTCTTTTCGGCTGGTAAGAATCTGGCTTTTAACTTCAGATTATCTTTTGACGTTTGTTGCCAAGTTTCAGTCTTAGAATTCACGAACCATTTATCATCTTTTGATAATGGTCCTTGTGGCTTACTGCTATAACCATTTTTACTAAAGGCGTAATGGAATAAATAACCACTGCCGCCAATATCAGCCACTAATGCAACCCCAACTGCAATAGAGAGAATAACTTTAACATATTTTTTTACTCGCATAAATCTACCCACTTATAATTTGTTGCTCAATAATCATAAGCTATTTTACAAATTAATTGCAAATTTTATTTATGCTTGTTCGCGAGCTACTTCTTCATCACGAGCACGGTTTTCGCTTGCATCACTGTGGAACCAGTGGATATGTGAATCAAAGAAAGCAATCATATCGTTCATGAAGTACATAATGTATGTCAAGAATAAGACTGGACTAGCGTCACCTTGAGTTGCTGTAACACCCCAAAGGACGATTGACATAACACCTTGAACTGTCCAGAAATAATATTGTTCACGGAAACGCAAAGTACACAACAAAGCACCTGTAAAGCCAATAGCTGCTGAAACTGAATCGATGATAGGACGAGGACTGATGAATAAATTAGTATCCATCAAATACAATAGGCCCCAAACAACAAAGAAGAAGACAGCTGTTAAAAGCCATTTCTTTCCAGTTAATCCATGGATGTGCTTTTCAGCATCCTTAGCCCATTGTGGACTGATCAAAACAGGAATATCCAATAAAACAATATAGCTCAATTGCAAAACAACATCTGAGAAGTTCTTGGCGTTGATAGCAACGAAAATATAAATAAGTGCTGAAACTAATCCTAAGACACCATTCAAAGGCTTAGCATTAGTGATTGCAACGGTACAAGTAAAACCTAAAGTACCAGCTAACCAAGTCCAAATAGCAATACCTGTGATTTGGTGTGAAAGTGTTGATGCAGTAATGGCCCCTAGACCAAACATTAATAGCATGTAACTTCTGAAACTCCAATGTTTCATTTGTTCAACATACCATCTTGGGTTGAAAATGCTCATGGTTCAATCTCCTCTTAGATTAAAAATGATTAATTAATAATCAAATTCAATCAAATTAATTTATCCCTCAAACTGTATTTATATTAAAATACAAATTTAACGACAGCTAAAATCATACCACCAATCGAAACCAAAATGCGAGCCGAAATGTTTGATGTAATGAAGCCATATCGATGTAAAGCGTTTACCTTTGTTGGTGCGATAGTAATTTATCATTTGATACAAGATATTGATTTTTGCTCTTTTATAACACTATATCTTGTTATAACGGTCTAGAACTTTGATGATTTTATCGTTATAACAAAAAAAAGCTACATGCCAATTTTGACATGTAGCTTCTATAATCTACTTTTAAATTTTACCAACTAAATCACCACTAGGCTTGATTGTTTCTTCCCCGGGATGCCAGTTAGCTGGACAAACATTATCACCATGTGCTTCAACGAATTGAGCAGCTTGCAAGGTTCTCAAGATTTCACGTGCATTACGTCCAATTCCCATAGCATTGATAGTATAAGACTTAATAAGTCCTTTTGGATCAATGATAAAGACTCCACGATAAGCTTGACCACTTTGTTCATCTAAAATATTAAAGAAGTCAGTTAATTGATGTTTTTGGTCTGACAACATTGGATATTGGATTTTTCCAATTGTATCCGTTGTTTGAGCCCAAGACATATGTGAAAATTGGCTATCGACTGAACATGAATAAATTTCAGCATTGGCAGCTTTGAAATCTTCATAAGAATCTTGCAAATCGCTCAATTCAGTTGGGCAAACAAATGAAAAATCGGCTGGATAAAAGAACAAGATTGACCATTTGCCGAGAAGATCTGACTTATTAAAAGTTTTCAACTCCCCTTTTTGATATGCGTTAACAGTAAAATCAGGAATTTCTTTATTAATATAGTTCATATTGTGCCTCCTAAGCTTTGTTTAAACACATATATAATATAACAAACTTTTTCTTTATTTTAAATAAAAGGCCTTTTGTGTGACAATAGAATTATTCTAATAATGAGGACTGAGTAAATGACAAATCAAGACCAACTTTTAAAGGTAAAAGAATTCTCTTATAACAAAATGAAAAATGATTCTACTGGTCACAATTTTGACCATATTCAAAGAGTCATCAAAACTGTTCAAAAACTATTAAAGAGCGAACCAGCAGATCCTGTTATTACCTTGTCAGCTGCTTATTTACACGATGTGGCCGACGATAAATTAGTCAAAGATCCAGCAAAATTAGAGACTGAGATCCGTCAATTTTTAAAAGAGATTGATTTCACTCCCACACAAATAGATGAAATAGTTTATATCACTCACAACTTATCTTTTAGTAAATCATTGAGCGAGAATCCACCTAAATTGTCGTTAGCTGGACAAATTGTCCAAGATGCTGATCGATTAGATGCTATTGGAGCGATTGGGATCATTCGTGCAATCTATTATGGTGGCGCCAATTCTGAAACAATCTATGATCCAGAAATTTTACCACGTAAAAAAATGGATAAAAAAGAATATCGTAATTTATCTGATGAAACGATCATCAATCATTTTTACGAGAAATTGTTGAAGTTAACTGGTATGATGAATACCCCAACGGCTAAAGAAATCGCTAAAAAGCGTCATCAATACATGCTTGATTTTCTCGATGAATTCAAAGCTGAATGGAATAGTGAAAAATAGAGAGGAAGTAAGAAATTTGGTCTCATATGAAGAATTAGATAAGCAATATTACGAACATATCATTCGTAATTTAAAGAATCGTGGCGTTGAACTAAAAGATATCGCTGAAATTGTCATGTTTTTAGAAAAAGATTACGTAAAAGGACTCGATGAAGAAATTTCAATTCACGCTATCAATAAAGTCCTCCACAAGCGTGAAGCTCAAAATGCTATCATGACTGGAATTGAACTCGATATTTTAGCTGAAAAACATCTTTTATCCGCTCCTATGCAACGAATTATGGAAACTGATGAATCAACTTATGGTATCGATGAAAATATGGCGATAACTTTAGCCAGTCTTTACGGATCAGTTTCAGTTACTAACTATGGCTACGTCGACAAATTAAAGCATGGTATCTTAGGCAAACTCAATGACAAATCTACCGGTAAAATCAATGTCTTTTTAGATGATTTAGTTGGTGCTATTGCTGCCGGTGCTTGTGGTTGGTTAGCTCACAATGAACATGAAGTTCAAGAATTATTAAATCAGGAAAAATAAAATAATCCTATCAGAGTAAGTTAACTCTAATAGGATTATTTTTTAAACTACAATCAAAATATTTATATTACTGTGTTCTGAAACGTAACGAGTAACGGAACCGACAAATACTCTGGTAAATGAATTAGTTCCTGTCTTTCCCATCACGATCAAATCAATATCATTTTCTTTGGGGAATCTGGTCAATTGCTCTCTTGGTTCTCCATCTAAGAGTTTTACGTAAGGTGAGATTCCAGCTTGTTTGACGATATCTGTTGCTTTGTCCAAATCTTTTTGAGCAGCATTTTTTAAGTCGTTAACTAAACCAGGTGCATAAGAAACACCAACATTCATTGGCAAGTTAGCCGTATTTACAACTGAAACTAGATACAACGCTGACTTAAATTGTTTAGTCAAATCAATTGCCGCATTCAAAGCATTGTATGAACTTTGACTACCATCAATAGCTACTAATATTTTTTTATACACAATACCTACCTCCCATTTTATTCTTTACATAAATTTTACCAAGTTCTGGACAAAGATGGTAATTTTATATATCAACTTTGATATACTTATTAATGAATAGTAAATAATTTTTTTATAGGGGATTAGTTATTATGCAAACCAAACAGAGACTGGAGCTTATCAAACAAGAATGTCAAATTAGAACTGATTTAAAAGAAATTCAATTTACTCATTACTTCACCAACCGATTCATGGAACAAAATACGCAATTTTTTTGTATTGAAGAATTCTTTGAATCGATTGGCGTGACTAGTCAAAAGGCTTTAGAACGCCTACCGATTGATGCTTGGGAAAAACATGTACGAAAATCAACTATCTTCTCTTCTTGGCAGGAAATGTTAAATTCTGCTGGCGAAGAATATGCCAATAATAATTTCTATTAAAAAAGGTACGTGAGCCATTTGTGGAACTTCATTCCAAGAAACTGGATAACCAGCGCCATGAGCACAAAAAACTGAATCTGGTGTATTTTCTAAATCTGATACCGGATCATAATCTCTACTCTCAATCACTTCTTTTGCATTGTGACAAGCTTGGTATCCCATTACAACACATTCTAAATTACCTAAACCATGCGTATAAGAATTAACCGATTGTGAATAGCCTTGCATCGTTTTTACTGGCGCTGTCCCAGAAATTATCGTTAAGTCTGACCCATCAATCATTTCTGGAGTTTCAAAAGTGCCATTCATCTGTTGAATATCATTCATAGCATGTCCCACTTGATCTTGTGGTACTTCTAATCGGAATTGATACCAAGGTTCCAACAATTGACTACCATTGTTTCTTAATTCCATCAAACCTTGTCGAACAGCTCGCCAAGTAGCTTCCTTGAAATCTCCACCAACTGAGTGAACATTGCTAGCTTTTCCACCGATCAAAGTAATCTTCATGTCAGTGATAGGTGCGCCAATCAACACTCCTAAATGTTCTTTTGACTGCAAATTGCTCAAGACTTGATGTTGCCAATTGCTAGCTAGAACATCCAAACTACAATTCGAGGAAAATTGTAAACCACTGCCAACTGGACCTGGCTCTAGTAATAAATGAACTTCTGAGTAATGACGCAAAGGTTCAAAATGCCCTACCGCTTCAATAGGTTTTGTAATGGTTTCTTTATATAAGATATTTCCCTCACCAAAGTTAACATCTAAACTAAAACGATCTAACAATAACTGTTGAATTATTTCTAATTGGACTTGACCCATCACTTGAATTCTAATTTCTTGTAAGTGACTTAACCACTGAACATGTAATTGTGGGTCTTCATCTTCCAATTGACGCAATGCCTCTAAGCATTGATGAATATCGTTCTTCTTAGGATCCAAAGCAAAGTTTAGGACTGGTTGAATAGTTGGCTTTTCACTATCTGCTTGTTTTCCCAAACCTAATCCTGGATAAGTATCAGTCAAACCGGTAATGGCACAAACCTCACCAGCTGATAAATTTTGATTTAAAGCAAATTTTGAACCATCATAAATTCGTAGTTGATTAGCTTTTTGATCATGGTACAAAACAGCTTTATTTTCCAATACCCCACCAGTAACCTTAACCCACGTCAAACGTTCATTATCATCGTGAGAAATTTTGAAAACTTTAGCACCAAATTCTGTTGGATAATCTTCTTTAGTTGAAAAACGTTGAATACCTTGCAAAAACTCTTCGATACCTTCCATTTTCAAGGCTGAACCAAAGAAAACTGGAAAGACCTGGCGGTGTTTGATCAATCTTTGAATGGTTGAATCTACTAGTTCACCATTATCTAAGAACTGTTCCAAGACATCGTCATCTACCATTGATACGTCTTCTTGAAAATTATCAGATTCAAAATCGACACAACCATTAGCTAAATTTTTTTGCAAATCTGCTAGGACTTTTTGTCGATCAACCCCCTACTGCATCCATTTTATTGACAAAAATAAAAATTGGAACTTGGTAATGCTCTAGCAAATGCCACAAGGTCCTCGTGTAACCTTGCACGCCATCAGTCGCTGAAACTACTAAAATAGCATAATCTAAAACACTCAAGACTTGTTCTGTCTGGGAGGCAAAATCGACGTGTCCTGGAGTATCCAAAAGTGTCAATTTCAAATCTTGATATTGTAAATTAGCTTGGTGAGAAAATATCGTGATTCCGCGCTTTTTTTCTAAAGCATCTGGGTCCAAAAAGGCATTTCCTTTATCGACTCTTCCTAATTTTCTAAGTGCACCCGTTTGATATAGTAAAGCTTCTGACAAAGTAGTCTTGCCCGCATCGACGTGTGCTACGATTCCTGTTACTATTTGCTTCATTTTAATTCCTCCAGAGCTACTGCAAATAGTTTATCATAGCACATTGATAATTAAATGAATTAACCATAAGTGAGCCGGATAAAAAATATAAAAAAGATACTTCAATTGTCGACTATGTGGACCAATTTTACCGTTGTAAAAATGTAACAGTGGAATTATTAAAACAAAGAAAATATCACTGGCATTCATAGCGATACTGTCAAACAACATTAAAAAGTTATTAATTGGGACAGTCAGTGCCATTGGTAACTCAAGCAACGCTAAGATTGCCATTAAACCTAGATAACAAAGATTTCGTTTCTTGATATTTTGATGCGTTAACTGAGTAATAAACATAAATGGTACAACGACTGTACTGCCTTCAAAGAATGGGACGATACTAAAAATCAATAATACCACCGATAAAATACGTAATTTTTTCTTAGTATTTAAATTTTTTGATTGATTATCCCACAGCCAAATAACTATTAATCCTAACGCTAACGTTGCAAAAATGTTGTCACCGAGGATAGACATTTGATTTGATTGTCGTAAAACAAATATATTTAGTAAATAATTACCTAAAGCCATAAAAACACTCCAACCAACTAAACGAACTAGATAGTTTTTACGACTATGAGTGTAATGCATCCCTTCAACTACTAAATATGCAAAGCCAACTGCGACAACTCTAGTAATAATATGGAAAAAATCTGCTAAATATGGGGAAATAAAATATTCAATATGATCCAAAACCATCAACCCCATTAAGATGATTTTAAATTTTTCGCGATTCATCGCCTTATTAGAAATACTTGGTATGAATTGTTGCATATATATAATCTCCTCTTTCATCAATATTTCACATTATCCAAATTTCTCTAAGGCTTGTAAATATACCTAACACAACCGTTAGTGATATATTACAAAACAGTAAGGTTAAGGAGTAAATTATGCAAAAATTCAATCGATTCTTACATTCAGATAGTTATTATGTTGTTATTGTCTTAGCAGGACTATTATCATTAGTAATTTTAGTTTTGAGTTTTATTCCCGGTTTTAATATTTCCAAATCACCATATGTCGAAATTGATTTTACAACTTTATTAATTTTTGGATTCGATTACTTTGGAAGGTTATTTTTAGCTAAAAATAAAATGCATTTTTTCCGACATAATATCGTTGACTTGTTAGCAATCATGCCCTTCTTTACTATTTTTAATGTCTTTCGATTTTTCCGAGTCTTCAATGTCATTCGCTTTTCAAAAGTGTTCACCCTCGTTCGACTCATTGGAACTGCTGGTAAGATGCAAAAAAGCGCTAAAAGATTTTTAAAGATCAATGGTTTTGTTTATTTATTAATAATTTGTGGCATAGTCTTAGTTACATCAGCCATCACTTATTCATTAGCTGAAAAGGCTTCTTTAAGTAATTTTTTTTGGTGGGCTATCGTCACAGCATCAACTGTCGGTTATGGCGACGTTGCTCCTCAAACTTTGATGGGTAGATTGGCAGCAGTTTCCTTAATGATCGTTGGAATCGGCTTTATTGGAACTTTGACTAGTACGATAACTAATTACTTTACTAACGAGCATAATCACGAAAGTGATGATAAATTGGAACAAATTCTGTCCAAACTGGATCATATTGAATCTGAAAATCAGAAACTGCAACAAGAAATCGTCCAATTAAAGCAGCAGAACGATCAAGAAAAACTTAAATAGTGATTAATATTTTTCGATATAGTAAGTATTGTATTTTAATAACGTTTTCATTTATATTTATTAATACTTTTTGTTTATTTATCATTAACTTGTAATATAATTATTTTGTTAGAAGAAAACCAAAATATGTAATATTAAAACTAAAATTCTCATTAGTACGATTCTTCTATAAAATATTCTTCTAACAAAGAGGACACTACTCAATCGTAGGGTCCTTTATTTTTATGTTCAATAAGCATATTACATTATCATATTTTTGTTATATAATATAAATCGATAGAGATATTACAATTAAAACCTAGAAAAATCTATTCACACATATCTCTTTCATTGAGGAAGGTCACTTCAGGTGATCTTTTTTTATTTAATTATTCGTATTTAGTCAGAAAATTTCAATTGATTTAATATATCAAATTCGTGTGGAATATCCTTTTTAACTTCAGCTATAATGATGCAAAATAAATAGGAGCAAATTAATGAAACTAAAGCTTACTTTGTTGAATTTACTAGCCTTGACTATATTTACGAGTTTTCCTAACAACGTCTATGCAAGCAAAAGTAGTCCAACAGACAATCTGTCTACTGAAGAAAAAAGAGATCACCATTTAGCTAATAAAATTAAAAAGATCAATCATACCCTCAACAAGCTGATTTATGATTTTAAGGAGCATCCTCAAAAACAGGCTAATTTTGAAGAAAAATCATGGATAAATTACGTAAAAAACGTCAACTATTTAAAAAATAACCAACTAGAAATTTACGTTAATCGCAACTTTACAAAACTCAGCGAAAAAAGACGAGAAAACATTGTAGCAACAGTTCAACGAATTTCCTTATCAGAGGTACTTAAAGTATTAGATATGTCCCCTGAAGACTATATGGAGGGTCTCAGTTCAATTATTTATTACGATGGTAGTCGTTTGGGTCGTTCAGCTTTTTTAAATTCCAAAGAACTAATATGGTACGACTAAAATATGCTATAGTTTAGCTAAAAAGAGGAATTGCCATTGAAAAAAAGATTGAAACGGGTCTTACAGTTAAATACTTTCTTAACGGCTTCAATAATTGCGGCTGACTTATTTCTTTTACACCATCACGATGAACCAGATTCACACGTCCGCCAAGTAACAACTTCAAAGAAAATGTTATTAAGGCCGATTTCCAAATTACGCAGTATCCAATCTAATGAAGAAGAAGAATTTAACGATAAATAAAGATGGACAAAATTTTGTTCATCTTTTTTCGTATTTTCTCCTAAAGGAGTGAAAATGATGCTAAACTTTGGAGAAATCTATGCCCTATCAATTTTGGATGGAAAACGTGAGGACTATTACTTTAATTCACATATCCTCAGAAATGTCTTTATGGTCTCAGAAACTAGTATTGCTAATCATTTGCTAGAAAAAGGATTATTGACCTTAAGCTTTGAAAGAGAATTGAGCTTATCTAAATTTTACGTTGATCAACTAAAAGACATTCTCATAAAACATGATCTTTCTACCACTGGACGCAAAGCAATCCTAATAGATCGTATTATAGAGAATCTCAACCACGAAGAAATTAATAAAATTATCAAAACCAAAACTTTTTTACTTACCGACCAAGGCCAAGAATTGCTCGATAACAACCCTCTTGTCCACTTTATTACTGAGAATTATTGTGACAATGTTATTACTTTTAAAACTGCCGAAATGGCTGGGGTATCTAACGATCAAAATGATCCTATAATTATTATTGATCAAATAACCGACTTTCTAATTCAAAAATACCTTCAAGAAAGGCGTTATCAAAAATTGTTTGAAGTCCTTAGTCACAGACTTTTTAGCAAATTAAAATATGATGTCGACCAAATTGATTTCTTGGATACCTGTTTAAAAATAATTTTTTTAGCCCTCGCTGGACAATCATCAAATATTGACAATTATCAACTGTCAGAGCTCAAACAGCACCTTGAAAGTCTCGATGATTTAAAATCAAAAAGCGCAATTTTCCCCATGAATTATGTAAATAAACTAATTCGATTCCAAGCAGGTAGCGGTGTCTCAGATGACAGTCTTTTATTACAATTTCACTGTATTTTGGATGAATACCAACAAATAGACAGTCTATTCTCTGACGTTGAATTAGTTGCCCTTCTAAAGGCGGGATTGACGTATAACTACGAAGCTATCGATAAAATTTATCAAAACACTTTTGAAAACACAAAAAAGGAATGCCGTTAACTCAGCATTCCTTTTCCATTTATTTAAGGTGAGTACAGGATTTGAACCTGCGCGCCCGCTATAAGACGGGTTCGTCGGATTTCGAGTCCGATGCATTACCACTCTGCCAACTCACCATAATAAAGGCCTAAGCCTTTTATATTAGTATTGCATAAGAGTATACATATCATACCCTTTAATTTTATCACGACCGTGCAAATCAGTTAATTCGATTAAGAAGGCTGTTCCAACAACAATCCCACCTAGTTTTTCAATCAACTTGATCGTAGCGGCTAAAGTACCACCAGTTGCCATCAAATCATCTACTACTAAGACTTTTTGACCTGGCTTGATAGCATCTTTTTGCATATAAAGTGATGCTTGACCGTACTCCAAATCATAAGAAACAGAAACTGTTTCTCTAGGTAACTTACCTTTTTTACGAGCAGGAGCAAAACCGATGCCCATCTTGTAAGCTACTGGACAACCCACGATAAATCCACGGGCTTCTGGTCCAGCTATCATTTCGGCTCCACGGCTCTTTGCATATTCCACAATCTTATCGGTTGCGGCAGCATATGCCTTGCCATCAGCCATTAATGGTGAAATATCTCGAAATAGTACACCAGGTTCTGGAAAATCTTGAACATTAGCTACGTATTTCTTAAAATCAATATCCATTTTTTTAAATTCCCCATTCAATCTAACAGTGACAATCGTAATTGCTCATCCACGACAATAAATCATCAAAGCTAGATTCAATTAATATTTTTTCAACGTCATTACGCTGTAATCTCTTCAAGTAAGTCGGAGATTCGATTAATTCACGTTGTTGTGAAGCATTTGCTTTTTCAACAAAACCATTTACTATTTTAACAAAATTTAACTCAAAAAACACTTTTAAATAAAAATCTACGTCATTTTTTTGCATATTCAAGTATTTGGCAACTAAATCCATCCCCTCCATCTTAATATTCTGATGGGAGTAAAGATATTTCAAAAGCGTTTTCATCTTTATCATATCAGGCTTTAAGTATCTACTTGTCAAGTTTGTATGGAAAAACAACGCCGTATGTTGAGTTTGATTGTTTTTAATAAATTCTTTGAATAAATCTAATTTGTGAGGTCGATCGTAAATCAAAATATTCTTACCGTCACAGTTTTCATTATACATAACTAAATTAGTTTTAACATCGAAACGCTTTGCCACCTCTAAATATGCTTCATTGAAAAAGATCACGGCATCAAAATGTTCTAGGATCTTGGTTGATAGACCCTTATTACGATAATCTAAATAGACATTCTTCAAATCAGCAATTTTTTGTGCTTGTGGTGAAACTTGGAAATCATCGATCATCAATTGCAGATTCTTTTTTCCACGCCATTCATTGATGCCAACCTTACCATAAACATCGCATAAATTAGTCGACATGCTAGCAGCTTTAGCAAACATCCCAAAACCGATAGCATTGATTCGATAGTTATTATCTGCAATCTCCGTCTTCAAATGACTAGCATCTTTACCGATTGAACGCGACTGAGTCAAAGACACATTGCTCAATTTAATAATTGGCTTAGGATTACCCATTCCAAATGGTGCCAATTGTTGAATCTGGTTGATCAGATCCATATTCAAATCCGCAATATTCATTTGCAAATCGTATTTGTTGATTACTGGAGCTTTGGAATCAAAACTTTGCTCTGTTGGCTCTTTTTGTAATAGTTTTGTCAATTCATCAAGTTTATCTTCTTCGATTGAAAAGCCACAAGCTTGAGCATGACCACCAAAAGCGGTAAACAAGTCTCGATGTTTGTCTAAGGCGGTAAATAAATTGAAACCTTCTGGCGAACGACCGGAACCTTTCATCACACCACTATTATTGTCAAATTGAGTTGCCAAAACGGGTTTGTTCTCTTGATCCATCGTTCTACTAGCAACAATTCCTAGAATTCCTTGATGCCAACCGTTACCCTTTAAAACAATCACACCATTATCTTTTTGAGCCTGAATTTGTTCTTGCGCATCTGCAAAGGCACTGGCAACTAAGTCTTGTCTTCTAGAGTTAATATCTTCAGTTTCATCAACGATTTCTTTAGCAAATGACTCATCACCAGTCGTCAGTAATTCAACCCCAGAAGAAGCATTTTCTAAGCGACCAAGAGCATTGATCCTAGGTGCAATTCGAAAACCGATATCTTCTTCAGTCACATTAGATAACCTAACTTTGCATTTTTCTAACAAAGCAGTCATACCAACGTGATTGTTATTTTTCATTTGCTTGAGACCTTCGGTAACGATGACTCGATTTTCACCCTTTAAAGCCACTGCGTCGGCAACAGTTCCAATAGCAGCCAAATCGATCAACTGCAAGGCTTCATCACCTAACAAAGCATCGGCAATCTTAAAAGCTACCCCAGCTCCAGACAAATATGGACAAACGTATTCAGAGCCTGGGATACTAGGATGAACGATGGCATCAGCATCTGGTAGTTCTTTAGGTAAATCATGATGATCAGTAACGATTACTTTGACTCCACGGTCTTTAAGATATTTGATTTCATCTTTACCACTGACACCATTATCAACGGTAATCAACAAATCAATTCCTTTATCAGCTAATTCTTTATAACGTTCTAAATTAGGACCATATCCATCTTTAAAACGATCGGGAACATAAAAAATTGGCTTGTTACCTAATTTTTGCAAGGTCAATTTCATAATTGATGTACTAGTAACACCGTCAGCATCATAATCGCCGTAGATGGCGATCTTTTTTTCTGATTCGACAGCTTCATCAATCAATTCCAAAGCTTTATCCATGTCATGAAGTCCAAAAGGATCTTGTAATTCAGTCACATCACTGTGCAAAAAAGCCTCAATATCACTATCTTCAACGATATCTCGTTCCAATAATAATTCTGATACTATTGGTGTGACATTTTTGCTTTGTGCAAATTCATTTATCTCTTGTTTTGTGGGATTCTTTCGCTTTTCCCAATTAATTAATGTCAATCCATCACCTACTCACAATTATTCAATTATAACAATTATCAAACACAAAAAAAAAGTCCTGAAACTATTTCCAAAACTTTTTAAGGAGTTATTAAGAAAATACTGCTAGAGTACTTTTATTAGCTGGTTGACTTTTCACAAGTGATCCTTGTAAAGCCCAACGGTTAGTACCACCATCAGCACAAGTTATCAAAGTTAAGATACTCTGATTTTCAACATCGTCTAACAAATAGACTGCTGTCGGTGGAACGATTTTTTTATAGTAAATCTTGTACGTATAAACGCGTTTCATATTAGTAATATAAGCTAAGTCACCAATTTTGGCATTTTCCAGTGGTGAAAATAAAGCGCCTTTACTAGTCATGTAATGACCCGCCAAAGCATAATTAGATTTACCCATCTTCTCGTTTTCTTTCATCGTACCGCCACCAGTTGACAGTGCATTGTCACTTAAACCAACAACGATCGGCAAACGTAAGTTAACTGAAGGAACGGCCATTTTCCCAATCACGGCGGCATCATTATTAACAGAGGCTTTGGCAACTTGAGATGCCGAAATCGGTTTTACTTTATTGAAATCAAATTCCCCCTTTTTCTTAGCATTAGCCTCAGCCTTTTCAGCAGTCAAAGTAGTCAAATTGTGTTCAGCGATTCTTTTGACCGCATATTCTTTGATTGGTTGATTAAAGATCAAAGCAACAGCAATCAACAATAAAAGAATTGTTCCAAAAATCGAAAAGAACTTTTTCATGTTTTTCATTCCTTGTTCCATTAATTTGCAATATATATTTCATCTTAAAACATCTAAGAAGAAAAGTGTAGTTATTTAATTTTTACTAACTTTATACTTTTCTATTTAGGTTATAATGTACTTATAAATGAATCTGGAGGTAATTATATGAGCATTCTTGTTTTAGGTGGCGCTGGTTACATCGGTTCACATACAGTTGATCACTTATGTGAAATGAATTACGACGTCATTGTAGCAGACAACTTAGCAACTGGTCACAGACAGGCTATTAATCCTAAAGCCAAATTTTATCAAGGCGACGTTCGCGATAAAGAGTTTTTGATCAAATTATTCCAAAATGAAGATATTACTGATGTTATTCACTTTGCGGCCTTTTCAATCGTACCAGAATCAATGAAAGATCCACTCAAGTACTTTGATAACAATACTGCTGGTATGATTTCTCTATTACAGGTCATGCACAACTTTGGAGTAAAGCATATCGTCTTCTCCTCGACTGCCGCAACTTATGGCGAGCCTAAACAAATCCCAATCAAAGAAACTGATCCAACAGTGCCTACTAATCCATACGGTGAAAGTAAACTAGCTATGGAAAAAATCATGCACTGGTGTTATGTCGCTTATGGCATCAAATTTGTCGCTTTGAGATACTTCAACGTTGGTGGTGCTAAACCTGATGGGACTATCGGTGAAGACCACAATCCAGAAACTCACTTGATTCCTGTAGTTCTACAAGTTGCTGCTGGACAACGCGATGAATTGACAATTTTTGGTGACGACTACGACACTAAGGATGGTACTAACGTTCGCGATTACGTCCACGTAGAAGATTTGGCTGAAGCTCACCGACTAGCCATGGAATACTTACGTGACGGCAATGATAGTGATGTCTTTAACCTCGGTTCTTCAACTGGTTTCTCAAACAAAGAAATCCTTGAAGCTGCTCGAATCGCCACAGGTAAAGAAATTCCTGCTAAAATTGGACCACGTCGTGCCGGAGATCCAAGTACTTTGATTGCTGATTCAACTAAAGCTAGAACAATTTTGAAATGGCAACCTAAATACGATGATGTTCAAAAAGTCATCACTGATGCTTGGAATTTTAAATCTAAACATTTGAACGGTTATGAAAACTAAACTGATAAAAAAGCCGAATTCCTAGATGGGATTCAGCTTTTTTATTTAAATCAAATATTCCAAATCGCTAGCAGCAGTTGGATAAGCAAAAATTTGCTTAACAACATCTTCGTGACTCATCTTTTGTTTAATTGCTAGTGTCAATAAGTTGATCAAACTATCGGCTTCATTGCTCAATAAAGTTGCACCGATTATTTGCTTCTTATCATTCAAAACAATTTTTACTTTAGCAACTGGTTCATTAGTGTGACTATAAGTGAACCAACTGGTTACATTCTGTTCGACTACTTTATCGCCAGTTTGAGCACCAACTTTAGCAAGCTTAGGACTGCCATAAACTACGGTTGGAATTAGAGGCAATTCAAGTTTCTTATCAGTCTTTCCTAATAAAATGTCACTAACATAGCCAGCTTCAAAACCACCTACTGGAGTCAATTTTGGTTGTTTAGTAGCAACGACATCCCCAATTGCATAAATATTTTCATTAGTTGATTGCAAGTGATCATTAACTACTACCCCGTGACGATTGTATTCCACGTTAGCTTTTTCTAAGTCTAAGAAATCAACGTTAGCAATTCGACCAGTCGCACCAATTACTAAGTCGGTACTCAATTCAAAATCTTGGGCCTTCAAAAGATACTTTCCATCTTGAGCATCAATTGATTGCGTATCAATATTGAAATTAAAATCGACACCTTTATTTTCGAGCTGCTTAACTAATTCCATCGCATATTTTTCATCAAATTCCTTTAATGGATGATCATTATGGTGGACAATATGAACTTTTGCCCCTGTGGCATTAGCAATCGTAGCTAGTTCAAAAGCAATGTATCCGGCACCAATGATCGTAATATCGCCTGGCATCTTCTTAAGTGATAAGAAATCAGTGCTAGACAATAAATGTTCTTTACCAGGAATATCTAAATAACTAGGACGTTGACCAGTAGCGATGATAAAATTATCTGCTTGGTAATCAGTTCCATTAACGACTAAAGAATTCTTAGAAGTAAATTTAGGTTGACCATCAATAGCTGTAATGTCTGCATCAACGATTCCTTTGCGACTGCCAGTAGAAACCGGTGCTGTAAATTTTTCTTTAAAAGTTTCCAATTGTTCCCAGTTAACAAAAGGTACATCATCAAAACCTTTACCTTGAAGTTGTGCCATTCTGTCCCTTGCTTCAACACCACTCAACAAAACTTTTTTAGGGTCACAGCCACGGTTAGGACAAGTTCCACCCCAGAGATTATTTTCAATTACCGCAACGTTTTGTCCGTTACCTTTTAAATTATAAGCAGCGGCTAATCCAGCAGGTCCTGCACCAATAATAATCGTATCGAATTTTTCCATACAAATTTCCTCCAAACAAAAAACACTTATAATGCAATCTATAGTTACATTATAAGTGTTTTCTTAATTTTTATTGTCTTCTTTGCCTCGGTTAAGATCCAAGACTGACATGAAGGCTTCTTGTGGTACAGAAACTTTTCCAACTTCCTTCATACGTTTTTTACCAGCTTTTTGCTTGTTCAACAACTTATCACGACGAGTTCTATCACCACCATAAAGTTTAGCAGTAACATCTTTACGATAAGCTTTAACATTTGAACGAGCCACGATCTTGTTACCAATAGCAGCTTGAATTGGAATTTCAAACATTTGTCTAGGAATTACTTCCTTCAAGCGAGCTACGATATCACGACCACGTTTTTGGGCAAAGTCTTTGTGAACGATAAAACTCAAAGCATCGACTGGTTCACCATTCAATAAGATATCCATCTTAACTAGTTCACTAGGTTCATATTCATCAATACTGTAGTCTAGCGATGCATAACCTTTAGTATTAGATTTCAAGTCATCGAAGAAATCAAAGATAATTTCAAGCAATGGCAATCTGTAAACCACGTTAACTCGATACTTATCTAAATAGTCCATCGTAATAAACTCACCACGTTTTCGTTGGCAAAGTTCCATTACTGGACCAACAAAGTCTTCTGGAACCATAATTTCCGCGCGAACGAATGGTTCACGAATTTCTTTAATATCGGTCGCATCTGGTAATTCAGCTGGATTATCAACAATTATCTCTTCGCCATCAGTTTTTGTGACGTGATAGTCAACTGATGGTGATGTCGTAATCAAATCAAGATCAAAGTCACGTTCCAATCGTTCTTGAACAACATCCATGTGCAATAGGCCTAAGAATCCGACACGGAAACCAAAACCTAGAGCTTGTGAAGTTTCTGGTTCATATTCCAAAGCGGCATCATTTAACTGCAATTTATCTAAAGCTTCGTGCAAATCTTCATATTTGGCATTGTCAACTGGATAAAGTCCAGCATAAACCATTGGCGTACTCTTACGGTAACCAGTCAAAGGTGCATCAGTTGGATTGTCAGCTAAAGTGACTGTATCACCAACTTGAGTATCTTTAACTGTCTTGATACTAGCAGTAATGTAACCAACATCCCCTGCCATCAAATAATCACGTTTAACAGCCTTAGGAGACATCACACCGACTTCTGTGACTTCAAAGGTCTTCTTATTACTCATCAATTCAATCGTGTCTCCGACCTTAACAACGCCTTCACGGACACGTACATCGAGAACAACTCCTCGATAGCTGTCATAAACGGAATCAAAGATCAAAGCCTTAAGCGGTTTATTCAAATCTCCAGTTGGAGCTGGTACGTCCGTTACGATTCGTTCAAGCAGTTCATCAACACCAATACCAGTTTTAGCACTCATCAAAATCGAAGATTCAGCATCGATACCGATCATCTCTTCAATTTCTTCTTTAACCTTGTCTGGTTCAGCAGATGGCAAATCAATTTTATTGATAACTGGCACGATTTCTAGGTCATTATCAATCGCTAAATAAGCATTAGCCAAAGTTTGTGCTTCGACACCTTGAGCAGCGTCTACTACTAATAATGCTCCTTCACAAGCGGCAAGAGAACGTGAAACCTCATATGAGAAATCCACATGTCCTGGTGTATCGATCAAATGGAAGATGTAAGTCTGTCCATCTTTTGCTTCGTATTCTAGTTCGACCGCATTCAACTTGATAGTAATTCCACGTTCACGCTCTAAATCCATATCATCAAGGATCTGAGCTTTCATTTCACGTTTTGAAACTGTCTTAGTTCTTTCCAAAATTCGATCGGCAATCGTTGATTTACCATGATCGATATGCGCTACGATAGAAAAATTACGAATTCTTTTTTGTCTTTCTTTTAATTTATCGAGATCTAAATCCATAAATTATTCCCTTCTATCAGAAATTTATCATTCTTTCTATTTTACACTATTGTACACCGATGTTCTAGACGACGAAATCAATAAAAAAAGTTGAAATTCATTTGATAGAATTTCAACTTTGCTAAATTATCTTTTCAAGTCACTTTACATCCAACGAAAAAATCAGTCTTCGATATAAACTTTACTTAAAATACCATTCAATCTATCATAATATTCATGAGAATTTCTATCGCTAGGATGATTGCAGTTTAGAACAAGTGTTTTTTTATTATTAACCGTAGTCCAACTATAATATCTGTTATCTTTTGTAGGAGTGTCTTCTAGTTCTGGATAGATTGTTTGAAATAAACCATAGGTTCCTCCGCAAACAATTATATCAGGTTCGTACAAATCAAATAACTTCTTGTATATGTCACAATTGGACTTTGTTTCCTTTTTTAAAAGGGTCCAATTTGTTTGATTATTAATATGGTTAGATTCTTTATTTAAATTGAAAATAGCAACTTTATTCAGTGCTTTTTTCCTACGTTCATTATCAACATGCATAGTTTCATCATAAGATAATAATTTTCCTTTTGATGCTGCATCGATTTGTTCAACGGTTCTTGTAATTCCAGATTCCGTTTGAGGACTCTTCTTATTCAAACCACCAGTTGCAAAAAACTCACGTAGTTTTACGATTTCTTCAGGTTGAGAATCATCAGTACCATAAGATTCCCGTAAAATAAATAATATCTTTGGTTTACTTTTAAGATATTCTGTACGATTAACTACACCATCTCTTACGAAATAATTATAGTCACCTTTATCTTGAATTTCCTTAAATAATTTATCTTCCTCATTTGAATCAAAAGCCATGTACTCATCCTCCCAATATAGTAATTTCTATATTCGTATAATGTAATTTTCCAAGCTAAAAAACAAAAAGGCACTTATACAAGTTAATTTTACAACCATAAATTTATTTATTCCACATTTTTTTAATTACACAATAATTACTAAATAAAAAAGTCATTTCTAACTTCGATTGGGAAGTTAAAAACGACTTTTTTATATTATTCACCTTTAAAAGCATCTCTGACTTTATTGAAAAAGTTACTATCTTTTTCTTTAACTTTGTCTCCGCCAGCTTCAGCAAATTTCTTCAAAGCACTGCGTTGTTCAGCTGACAATTTGCGCGGAGTAACGATATTAACTGTTACTTTTTCATCACCGATACTCTTGCTATTGAGAACTGGAGCACCCTTGCCACGCAATCTAAATGTAGTACCAGTTTGAGTACCGCTAGGGATATTCAAGTTAACTGGACCGTGAACTGTGTTGACTTTGATTTCGTCTCCCAATGTAGCTTGTGGGAAACTGATATTAACTGAAGCATAGATAGTTGAACCATCACGTCTGAATTCCTTACTTGGAGCAACGTGGAAGACAATATATAGATCACCGTAAGGTCCACCGTTAGTTCCGGCTTCACCTTGGCCTTCTAGACGCATTTGTTGTCCATCTTCAACACCAGCTGGCACAGTAACCTTTAACTCGTGCTTTTCATTTACCTTACCTGAACCTTGGCAAACGTTACACTTTTCTTTGATTTCTTTACCAGTACCATTGCAGACATCACAAACAACACGTGTACGCATACGACCAAGTGGAGTTTGACGATCAACTTCAACATAACCTGAACCATGACATTTTGAACAAGTCTCTGGATGTGTTCCCGGCTTTGCACCAGAACCACCACAAGTAGAACATTCTTCCTCACGATTGTAAGAAATATTAGTCTTCTTACCAAAGACACCTTCTTCAAAAGTCAAATCCATGCGATATTGAAGATCGGAACCTTGTCTTGGGGCGTTAGGATTTTGACGAGCAGCACCGCCGCCACCGAAAAATTGACTGAAGATATCTTCGAAACCACCGAATTGATCTCCAGCACCACCAGCGCCGAAGCCGCCAAATCCTCCTTGGCCACCATTCATGCCGGCAGAACCATATTGATCATATTGCGCACGTTTTTGAGGATCTTTTAGAATTTCATAAGCGGAATTAACTTCCTTAAACTTTTCTTCAGCATCAGGAGCCTTATTCAAGTCAGGGTGATACTTTTTAGAAAGTTTACGAAATGCTTTTCTTATATCGTCATCAGAAGCGTTTTTATCAACGCCTAGTACGTCATATGGATTTTTATCTGCCATTAAATCACCTTTATGCGACAGGACATTTGTCCCATTCCTTTTTAACGCTCAAAAGAGCAGTTATTGTTCTTACTATACCATAATTGGTTTTAGTAATTAAACCACTGCTCTTTATCACAATTATTATTTCTTGTCTTTATCAGGGTCTACTTCGGAAAAGTCACCGTCAACTGTATTGTCGTCGCCTGACTTCTTGCCATCAGTTGAACCTGTACCAGTAGCACCTTTATCGCCACCAGCTTGTTGTTGTGCTTGTTGAGCTTGTTGATAAAGTTTTACAGACAAGTCTTGAACGATCTTGTTCAAATCGTCACGTTTCTTCTTCATGTCTTCAAGATCACCTGAGTCTTGAGCTTTCTTCAAAGCATCACGAGCATCTTGGGCTTTCTTGATTTCATCGTCAGAAACTTTACCTTTAACGTCTTTTAGAGTCTTGTCAGTTGCGAACAATGTTTGTTCAACGTCGTTCTTAACATCGACTTCTTCCTTACGTTTGTTGTCTTCTTCTTCGTGTTCCTTAGCTTCCTTCATCATTTGATCGATTTCTTCATCGCTCAAACCTGATGAACTCTTGATAGTAATCTTTTGTTCCTTGTTTGTTCCCATATCCTTAGCAGATACATTAACGATACCGTTCTTATCAATATCGAATGTAACTTGGATTTGAGGTACGCCACGAGGTGCAGCAGGAATATCTGTCAATTGGAAACGACCTAAGGTCTTGTTGTCAGCAGCCATTGGACGTTCACCTTGAAGAACGTGAATATCAACAGCACTTTGATTATCAGCAGCGGTTGAGAATACTTGTGACTTGCTTGTTGGGATAGTTGTATTTCTATCGATCAACTTAGTGAAGACCCCACCCATAGTTTCGATACCAAGTGATAGTGGAGTAACATCTAGTAAAACAACGTCTTTAACATCACCGGAGATAACACCACCTTGGATAGCAGCACCAAGAGCAACGGCTTCATCAGGGTTGATTGAGTGATCTGGAGCTTTGCCAGTCCATTTAGCAACAGCATCTTGAACGGCAGGGATACGTGTTGAACCACCATTTAGGATAACCTTGTCGATATCTGAAGTAGTCAAGCTAGCATCTTTCAAAGCATTGTCAACTGGAATCTTTGTTCTTTCAACTAAGTCTGAAGTTAATTCATCGAACTTAGCACGTGATAATGTTTCTTCCAAGTGAAGTGGACCATTAGCACCTGATGAAATAAATGGAAGACTGATTGATGTTTGAGCAACACCTGATAAGTCTTTCTTAGCCTTTTCGGCTGCATCCTTTAATCTTTGTAGAGCCATCTTATCTTGACTCAAATCAACGCCATTCTTAGCCTTGAATTGTTCAACTAACCAGTCGATGATCTTTTGGTCAAAATCATCACCACCAAGGTGTGTATCACCATTTGTTGAAAGTACTTCAAAGACACCGTCACCTAATTGAAGTACGGAAACATCAAATGTACCACCACCAAGGTCGTAAACAAGGATCTTTTCGTCACCCTTATCATTATCTAGACCATAAGCAAGTGCTGAAGCTGTTGGTTCGTTAACGATACGTTGAACGTTTAATCCAGCAATCTTACCAGCATCTTTAGTAGCTTGTCTTTGTGAATCATTGAAGTATGCAGGAACCGTAATAACAGCATCTGTAACCTTTTCACCTAAGTAGTCTTCTGAGAACTTCTTGATATGTTGCAAGATGAAAGCTGAAATTTCTTGTGGTGTGTATGATTTGCCGGCTACAGTAACCTTGTAACCTGCTTCACCCATGTGACGCTTGATTGATGAAACTGTATCAGGGTTTGTGATAGCTTGTCTTTTGGCAACTTCACCAACTTGAATTTCACCATCTTTAAATGCAACAACTGAAGGGGTTGTTCTTGCACCTTCTGGGTTTGTAATAATCTTTGGAGAACCGCCTTCCAAAACGGCTACAGCAGAGTTTGTAGTACCTAAATCAATACCAATAACTTTAGACATAAACCTAAACCTCTTTTTAATTTTTTATTTACATATTATTGTGCAACGACGACCATTGCTGGACGTAAGACACGATCTTCAAGTTTGTATCCCTTTTGTAGGACTTGAACAACGGTATCTTTCTTGTGGTCATCATCAGCGGGGACCGTTTGAACGGCTTGAGCAACTGCAGGATCAAACTTCTCACCTGCATTGTCAATAGCCAACACATGATTGTCTTCTAAGGCTTTAACCATGTGTTGTTGAACCATCTCGATACCCTTTTTCAACTGTTTACTTGAGTCATCAGTGGCTTCAACCTTCAAAGCACGTTCCAAATTATCCAAAACCGGAAGAATTTCAGTAGCCAGTTTTTGTCCGTCATATTTAAGCATGCCAGCAACTTCTTTTTTATGACGATTATTCATATTCTGAATTTCAGCTTGGCTTCTTAAGAATTTGTCTTCCAAATCTGCATTCTTGGCTGTTAGATCCTTAATTTTTTCATCTTTGGGATCAACCTTTTTTTCGGCTGTTTTTTTCTCAGCCTTTTTGTCAGTCTTTGAAGTTTCTTCTTTAGCATTCTTCAAATCTTGATCTTTTTGTTTATCTGCCATTACTTCCTCCTAAATTTCAAGAATCATCATACCTTGAATAATAATCAATCAATCTTTTTGCTAATTCAACTCTAAATTCACCTAACAAGCCGATTAGTTGTGAATAATGCATCGTCGTTGGACCAAGTAATGCGATAACGCCTTTACCGTGATGACCAACGTCATAATTGGCAGTAATGATACTATAATTTTTCAACGCATCACTACCTAATTCACTTCCTAGACGAACTTTAATGCCGTCATCCAAAATCGAAGGATCCAATAACTTTCTCAAGTCATTACTTTGATTAATTATTGAGAACAACGATTGGACTTCTGACATATCGTCACCATTAGCATAATTCAAAAGATTCAATTGACCGTCGACATAATACTTCTCTGATTCAGCCTTCTTAAAGAGTGAATCCATCATATCCAACAAACCATCGGTTGAATACATATATTCGGAAAGAATTGCTGGGACATCGCTATGAAGCATTTGAAGAACCTTATTAAGGGGTTGTCCAACTAGCTTATCATTCACGATGTTGACGATTTTTTCAATTAATGAAGTATCAAAATCATCATCGACAGTATAAATATTATTTTCTACATTATTATCACTTGTGACAATGATTGCCATAAGTTGATGTGCGTTCAAAGGGACGATTCTAAATCCAGTCAAACGGATCGAACTACTTTCTGGTCCCAATGTAATTGCGGTGTAGCTGGTCAAATGAGATAAGATCTTAGCGGATTGTTCGATAATATCACCAATTTGATGATAAGTTTTACCGAAATCTTCATCGATTCTTTGGGCAATATCTTGTGGCACACTAGTTGGTTGTACCAGATGATCAAGATAATAGCGATATCCCATTGCTGAAGGAATTCTGCCTGAAGAAAGATGAGTCTTCTCGAGATACCCAACTTCTTCAAGCATTGCCATTTCGTTTCTGATTGTCGCAGAACTTACATGAAATGGTAATTCATTCATCAATGTCTTCGACCCAACCGGCTGGCCGGTATCTGTAAATATGCGCACGACTTCTCTCAAGATTGCATCTTGACGTTGTGATAGCATTATACCGTCCTCCTTTTTAGCACTATTCATACCTGAGTGCTAACAATGTAAAATATAACAATCTATCCTTATAGTGTCAAGTATGCAAGCTTATTTTTCATAATTATTTCCATAAAACTTTTCATTTTTGTGAATAACGAAAAAAAGACCCTTTTGACCAATGCCATAAGTCCCCTTTTATAAAATTTTTAATGAGTTGGCCTTATCTAGTTCAAGCTGTTCGATCAAACCTTGTGCGCTATCAAACTTCACTTCTCCACGCAAATACTTGATCCATTCAATCACGACTGCTTGACCATAAATTTCCTGATTGAAATCGAAAATATTGGTTTCGATAGTAATACCAGTATTTTCCTTAAAGGTTACATTATAGCCCACGGAAGTCATTGAATTGTACCAAACTCCTGCAACCTTTATCCTTGTAGCATAAACACCGATCGAAGGAATCACTTGCTCTCCTTCAACTGCAATATTTGCCGTTGGATAACCTAAAGTTCGTCCACGTTGCAATCCGTGAATAACTTTTCCTTGATTTTGATACTTATAACCTAAGAATTTATTAGCCTCTTCAATTTTATCGTCAGTAATAAATTTCTTAATAGCACTCGAACCGATTTTTTGACCATCAATCAACTGTTCTGGCACCATCACCGTTTCAAAATTGCCTTTCGAGTAATTGGGCAAATTAGCCATGTTAGCAATATCTTTTTTGCCATAAGTATAGTCAAAGCCTGCCACAACATATTTTGCTTTGAAATCAATCATGTAGTAGTCAACGAATTCTTGCGGCTTCAAGTGTGCAAAGTCAGGTGTGAATTTAACAAAATACAAATAATCGACGCCCAACGATTCAACTAATTCAGCTTTTCTACCCCTTGTTGAAAGATATCTAAAATTAGTTTCATGTTGATAAACAGTTCTTGGTGAACGATCAAAGGTCAATAAAGCTGATTTCAGATTATGCTCCTTAGCAATTTTGACACCGGTTTTAATAACTTTTTGATGACCTAAATGTACCCCGTCAAAAAAACCCATGATTAAAACTGTCGCTTCAGTTGGCAACTGTTCTTCTATTAGCGGATGTTTAACATTAATAATCTGCATAATTACCCTCTTCTACTTATTGTTCAGTAACATCAAATCTGGAATCCACATATTTCTAACTTTATCATACTTGTAAAGTGCCTTAGTGACGCCATTTCTTTGCACGCGTAATTGTTTTGCTTTATCAGAATCAACATCTTCAACTTCTAAGAATCCGCCATGGCTGACCCGAACATCCCACTGCTCATCATTCAATTCTAAACTAGGCAAATCTTTTAAAACCTCATCAATTGATTTCAAGAAACTGTAATCTTTTTTTGCCATCATTTCTTCGATTTTACCCAGAGTAAAGGTTTCTTCAATTGGAAAGCCAGCACTTTTTACTCGAGTCAATTGTGACATAAAAGCCGGATATCCTAATAATCTACCAAATTCTACCGCCAAAGTTCTTACATAAGTTCCCTTTGAACATTTAACATGAAATCTGATGGTTTGATAGCTCATAGTCTCGTCAAAAACTGGTTCTGAAGTCATTGAAAAACTATAAATATGAATTTCACGAACTGGTCTTTCTACTTCAATACCGGCTCTAGCGTATTCGTAAAGTTTCTTACCATTCACGCGCACCGCTGAAAACATTGGCGGAATCTGTTTTAAATCGCCAGTCATTTGTTGAAAGATTTTCTCCAATTCTTCATCAGTAAATGGCTTTGATAACTTCTTCTCCTCAACTGTCTCACCTTCACGGTCCTCAGTTGTCGTTGATCGTCCTAAAGTAATCTCACCAGCATATTCTTTAGGTGAACTAGTCAAAGTATTAACTAACTTAGTCGCTTGTCCAACACAAATTGGCAAAACCCCATCAACCAAGGGATCTAAAGTTCCCGTATGGCCAATCTTTCTAGTGTGTAAAATTTTTCGTAATTTATATACATAATCTGAACTAGTTTGTCCGATTTCTTTATTTAATGGAATTACTCCGTCCATAATTGATCTCCGTCTTTTCATAATATCAGTAATAATTTTACTAGTCTTCGTTAATAATAGGAAGTTTTCCAAAAAAAAACAGGCAAGAAAAAAATTCTTACCTGCTAATTTTAACGATTAGCCTCGTCTTGATGCAATTTAGCAATCAATTTATCAATCTTTTCTCCGTAACGAACTGATTGATCTTGTTTGAATTCAAGTTCAGGAACTTTATACAAAGTCAATTTTTGACCTAATTCACGACGAATCAATCCCTTAGCTTTATCTAGTCCTGCTTGAGTTTTTTCAACATCACTAGCTTTTTCAGAAAGAATACTGTAATAAATTGTTGCTTGTTGCAAATCACCGGTCATTTCAACACCTGTAACTGTAACACCTTGAACTCTTGGATCACGTACACGTTTAAGAAGAATGTCGTTGACTTCTTTTTGAATTTCTTGTTCAACACGACCTATACGATGTTTTACCATAATTGTACCTCCATTAATTTTCAAACTATTTCTAGTTTACTTGTCATCTTTTAATCATCACTGCTTGATTATATCACATTACTTTGTCAAAAAAATAAAGTCAAAATGTTTCAAAAACATTCTGGCTTTATTAATAATTAACTATTTAACTGGAACTTGTTCCATAACGTAGACTTCGATTTCATCACCGATCTTAATATCGTTATAGTTTTCGATTGTGATACCACATTCGAATCCTGAACCGACTTCCTTAACGTCATCTTTGAAACGTTTTAGAGAAGCTAATTTACCTTCAGTAACAACGATACCGTCTCTAACAAGTCTTACACCACTATCACGTTGAACCTTACCGCTGTTTACATAACAACCAGCGATAGTACCAATCTTCGATACATTGTAAGTTTCACGAACAGTCAAGTTACCAATAACTTTTTCTTCGTAAACTGGTTCCAACATACCTTTCATAGCAGCTTCGATTTCGTCGATAGCCTTATAAATAACTCTGTGAAGACGGATATCAACATTTTCATCCTTAGCTTGAACCTTGGCTTGAGCAGTTGGACGAACATTAAATCCAATGATGATAGCGTTACTTGCAGCAGCTAAGTTAACATCACTTTCAGTAATAGCACCAACGGCAGAGTGAATAATATTGACACGAACACCTTCGACTTCAATCTTCTTCAAACTTCCAGCAATGGCTTCAGCAGAACCTTGAACATCGGCTTTGATAATAACGTCGACTTGTTTAAGTTCTCCTTCTTTCATTGTTTCGAATAAGTTATCAAGTGTTACAGGGTTAGTATTTTGACGTTCCTTTTGAAGGGCACGACTAGCACGCTCTTCACCAGCAGCACGAGCAGTCTTTTCATCATCGAAGACAACGAATTTATCCGCTGATTCAGGAACTTCATTAAGTCCTGTGATCTCAACTGGTTCTGATGGTTTAGCACTCTTTATATTTTTACCGTTGTAATTGGTCATAGTTCTAACACGACCAAAAGTATTACCAACAACGATTGGATCCCCAACATGTAATGTACCTTGTTGATCTAACAAAGTAGCCACTGGTCCACGACCCTTATCCAACTTAGCTTCAATAACAGTACCGATAGCTTTTTGTTTAGGGTTAGCTTTTAGTTCTAGCACATCAGCTTCTAGTAAGATCATTTCTAGCAATTCATCAATATTTGTACCCATCTTAGCAGAAATATTAACGAAGATCGTATCCCCACCGTAAGCTTCAGGAACTAAGTCATATTGCATTAGTTCATCAGTTACATGTTGTGGGTTAGCACCTGGTTTATCGATCTTATTGATAGCTACGATAATTGGATCATTTGCAGCCTTAGCGTGGTTAATAGCTTCAATTGTCTGTGGCATAACACCATCATCAGCAGCAACAACTAAAACGACGATATCAGTAATATCAGCACCACGAGCACGCATATTAGTAAAGGCAGCGTGTCCTGGAGTATCCAAGAACGTAATCAATCTATCCTTTAGACGAACTTGGTAAGCACCGATATGTTGAGTAATACCACCAGCTTCACCGGCAGTAACATGAGTGTGTCTTAAATGATCAAGCAAGGTTGTCTTACCATGATCAACGTGACCCATGATTGTAACTACTGGTGGACGTGTAACAAGATTTTCTGTTGTATTAACTTCAGCATCGAAGTACTTGTCGATATCGGCAACATCTTCTTCAACCTTTTCTTGTGACTTAATACCATAATCCTCAGCCAACAATTCAATCGTGTCTTTATCCAATGACTTATTTTGGTTGATCATAATACCAAGCATAAAGAGCTTCTTAACAATTTCTGCTGGCTCTCTGTGAATCAACTTACCAATATCTTGAGCGTTCATACCAACTGTATAAATCAGTGTTTCTGGTAATGGACGTTCCTTTCTTTGTGGCATTGGTTTCTTAGGTTCAGTACGTTGACGTTGCTGACGTTTACGTTCTTTCTTCTTCTTACGACTACCAAATGGATTAGCAAGATTTTGCTTGTGACCAAAATCACGGTTATTGTTAGTTGGTTTTGGCTTCTTGTACTCTGGCTTTGGAACATTAACATTAGCTACTGTTGCTTTAGGAGTTTCCTTAGCCTTGGCAGCTGCATTGTTGTTATGGTTAGGTCTTCTGTTTTGATTTTGGTTGTTGCGATTATTTGAATTATGGTTGTTATTATTTTTTCTGTTATAACGATTGTTATTCTCGTTATTATTGTTAGGACGATGATTGTTTCTATGAGCATTTTCACTATTGTTAGTGTGGTTATTGTTAGAACGATTATTACGATTTCTAGTTGGATGACTAGGAATACGACTAGCATCAGCGATGTTGGTCTTGAATTGTTCTAGATACTTGTTACCAGCACTTTGTCTTGGACGTGGAGCTTGTCCTTGCACATTTGAACGATCACGTCGGTTGTTATTGTTGCGATTGCGATTATTGTTACGATTTTCGCCATTGCGGTTGTTGCGTGGTTCATTGTTACGATTACGGTTATCACGATTTTGTGAATTACGGTTATCGTTTCTATTGCCATTGCTATTGTGATTGTTTGAATTTTGAGAATTGTTGCCATTATTTGGACGATGATAGTTACCACTATTGCTGTTTGGACGATTACTGTTGGAGTTGTGATTATTATTACGATGGTCAAAGTGACCTTTACCCTTATTAGTATCTCTTCTTACAGCAGTAATCTTGATTTTAGTTTTGTGATCACCTGAATTGTGATTACTACCTTCGCGTTTTTCACCAGTCTTAGGTTGTGCTTTAGATTGATTCTGTTGAGCTTTAACAGGCTTTTTACCAACTTTTAAGCTGTTAACGATTTTCTTTTCTACACTTTCATCTACTGATGACATATGGTTTTTCACATCAATGCCCAATTTTGCAGCGGCATCTAGTACTACTTGATTCTCAACACTATTTTCTTTTGCAATAGTATAAATTCTTTTTTTGACCATCCTATCACTCTCCTTAATTGTCCATAAGTTCTTTTAACCTTTTAGCAAATCCAAAATCTGTTATTCCCATAACTTTTCTGTCTTTTCCAATAGCCGTTTTTAATTCTTCACTACTTATCGTATCTATCACAGGTACATTATAATAACTTGCCTTATTGTGCAAATCTTTTTTTGTTCGAGCACTACAATCTTGCGCCATGATAACGAGTTTTACCTCACCACTGCGCATTCCATTAATAGTCAGTTCGGTCCCACTAATAAATTTTCGAGCTCTAACTGCAATACCTAAGAAATTTAAAAAGTTTTTCATTAATGTTTCTTGCCTAAATCTCCAAATAAGTCCATACGAGCTTTTTGGTGATCTACGAATTCAAATAGTTCATCATAAAAATCCTCTGGAACTGCATGTGAAAATACTTTTTCCAGAATTTTTTTCGATTTAGCATTTTTAACGGCTTCTGGATCTAGACCTACATAAGCACCACGACCGGGTTTCTTTCCAGTAGGATCAATTGAAATATTGCCTTCTTTGTCTTTGACAATTCTTACCATTTCTCTTTTTGGATACATCTTATTTGTCAAGACATCTTTACGCATAGGTATCTTACGAGTTGCCAAATCCATCACCCCTTTTTTAATTTTCTGAATCAGAATCGTCGTCTACATCGTTTGAATCATTTTCATCATCATCTTGTGCAGCGGGATTCTTGGCATCGTCTGCATTAGCAGCATTTTCACGAGTCTTTTCTATGTCGATCTTACCACTCTCAATGTCATCTAAGTCAACATCTTCGTCGTTATCATCAACAAACTCAACTTGTGATTCTGGCTTGATATCAATCTTATATCCAGTCAACTTAGCAGCTAAACGAGCATTTTGACCTTTTTTACCAATTGCTAGTGACAAATGGTAATCAGGAACGATTACGATACATTGCTTCTTATCAGTTTCATCAAATTGAACCGCAATTACTTCTGCCGGATTCAAAGCGTTAGCAATGAAATCAACGGGATCATCAACATAAGGTACGACATCAATGTTTTCACCATTCAATTCGTCAACTACTGCTTGTACACGTGAACCCTTTGGCCCAACACAAGTACCCACTGGATCAACGTCTGGATTATCTGATTTCACAGCAATCTTAGTTCTATCACCAGCTTCACGAGCAATTGAGACGATTTCAACAGTTCCATCATAGATTTCTGGAACTTCTTGTTCAAATAATCTCTTGACCAAACCTGGATCAGTTCTAGAAACAAATACTTGTGGTCCTTTAGTAGCATTTTCAACTTTAGTTACATAAACACGAATTCTATCACGAGAATTGTACGTTTCGCCAGGCATTTGATCAGCCTTAGGCATAACTGTTTCAATACGTCCGTAAGTGATATAAACATAACGATTATCGCTACGTTCAACCGTTCCTTGAATGATTTCATGTTCATACTGACTGTATTCATTATAAATGATATCACGCTCAGCTTCACGAACACGTTGCATAATTACTTGCTTAGCAGTCTGAGCTGCAATTCGACCAAAGTCTTTAGGTGTTACTTCTTCTTTGATGTGATCGCCAATTTCATAACCTTTACTCTTTTGTTGGGCATCTTCAAGACTTACTTCGAGGCGATCATCAACGACTTCTTCGACAACTTCTTTAACCGCGTAAACATGTATATTACCCTTTTTTGCGTCAAATTCAACATCAACGTTTTGAGCTTGGTTGTAATTTCTCTTATAAGCCGCAACTAAAGCAGCTTCTAGTGATTCAATAACGTATTCTTTTTTGATACCCTTTTCGCGTTCAAGCGCATCGAGGGCTTCAACCATTTCTTTACTCATGATTTTCTCCTTAGAATTCGATTGCAAGACGAATTTTAGCGATATTTTTGCGGCTAATTTCCACTTGCTTCTTTAAATTCTTAACTTTTACGATCAAAGTTATCTCTGTATCCGTTACTTGTGTAAGTGTTCCTTCAAAAGCTTTTTCACCATTTAGTTTTTGGTATAAAGAAACATGAACATAATCATCAACGTAATTTGTTAAACTTTCATCATTCTTTAATGGACGTTCTGCACCAGGAGATGAAACTTCTAGATAGTAAGCTGGTTCGATTGGGTCCAACTCATCTAGTTTTTCTCCATATTCCTCACTAATAACGGCACAATCATCAATACTGATTCCACCCTTTTTATCTGCATAAACTCTCAAATACCAATCCCCATGTTCATGCACGAGTTCTAAATCAACTAAAAAGAAATCGTGTTGTTCCAAAATGGGTTGTAAAATGGCTTTTAATTCTTCAACTTTTGTATCCAAGGACATTCCTCCAAAGTAATCGGCAATAAAAAGAGTGAGCATTTCTGCTCACTCATTAATCAATAATTAACTAGTAGTTAATTTAACATATATTTGTTATTAAATCAACTTATAACGACCATACCTAGAATAATGATAACTGATTTTCATCTGGCATGCCATCTAAAACATGATTTTCTGTCATATATTCGATAACAGTCTTAGAAACTTTACCACGAGTACCTAAGTCTTGCTTAGATAAGAAAGGTTGTTCTTCACGTGCCGCAATGATCTGCTTAGCAACGTTATCACCTAATCCAGGAATAGCATTAAATGGTGCCAAAAGTGTTTTATCATCAATAATCTTAAATTCAAAAGCATCTGACTTTTCAATATCGACCATTTTAATCTTAAAACCACGTTCCAAACATTCATTAGCTAATTCCAAAACAGTCAATAAATTCTTTTCTTTAGTAGAAGCATCCATTCCTTTATCATTGATAGCTTTCATAGAAGCTTTGACAGCATCTTTACTTGTTGTCATCGCAACGAGATCAAAGTCATCGGCTCGAACTGTAAAGTAAGCACTGTAATAATAAAGTGGATAGTGTACTTTGAAGTATGCAATTCTTAGCGCCATGATAATGTAAGCTGTCGCGTGAGCTCGAGGGAACATATATTTGATCTTCAAGCATGATTCAATATACCAATCAGGAACATCAGCATCTTTCATAGCTTGTTTCCAATCATCAGGAATTCCTCGTCCTTTACGAACGTGCTCCATAATTTGGAAGGCCATCTGTGAATCCATACCGTAGTGGATCAAATCCATCATGATATTATCACGACAACCGATAACTTCCTTCAAAGTAACGATGCCCTTATCGATCAACTCTTCAGCATTACCTAACCAAACATCAGTCCCATGAGACAATCCAGAAATTTGTAGCAATTCAGCAAAGGTCGTTGGATGAGTTTTCTCAAGCATTCCACGAACAAATCGAGTACCGAATTCTGGCACTCCTAAAGTCCCTGTCTTTGAGAAAATCTGTTCAGGTGTAACGCCTAAGGATTTAGTTCCACTGAATAATTCCATGACCCCAGGGTCTTTGACCGGTAAAGTCTTAGGATCAATTCCTGACAAATCTTGGAGCATACGAATCATAGTTGGGTCATCATGTCCCAGAATATCCAATTTCAAAATATTATCGTGAATTGAATGGAAATCAAAGTGAGTTGTCTTCCAAGCAGCATTTTGGTCATCGGCTGGATATTGAATCGGCGTAAAATCAAAAATATCCATATAGTCTGGCACAACAATGATACCAGCCGGATGTTGCCCAGTAGTTCTTTTGACACCAGTTGAGCCCATAGCTAGGCGTTCTTCTTCAGCGTTACGAAGATTTTGACCGGTTAACTCTTCATAATTTTTTACGTAACCAAACGCAGTTCGATCAGCAATCGTACCAATCGTTCCGGCTCTAAATACGTGATCTTCACCAAATAGTACTTTAGTATAATTGTGAGCTACTGGTTGGTAGTCACCAGAGAAGTTCAAATCAATATCAGGAACCTTATCACCTTTAAATCCTAAGAAAGTTTCAAATGGAATATCTTGACCATCTTTTTTAAGATCAGTGCCACATTTAGGACACTTCTTATCCGGCAAATCATACCCTGAACCAACTTCACCTTTAGTAAAGAATTCAGAATATTTACATTTAGGACAACGATAATGCGGTGGCAAAGGATTAACTTCGGTGATTCCGGTCATCGTCGCAACAAAACTTGAACCAACAGAACCACGAGAACCAACTAAGTAACCATCCTTATTTGACTTATAAACTAAACGTTGTGAGATCAAATAAATAACTGAGAATCCATTACCGATAATACTCTTAAGCTCTTTATCCATTCGTTCTTGAACGATCTCTGGTAATGGATCACCGTATAATTCGTGTGCCTTATTTAAAGTCAGATTGCGAATTTCATCTTCAGCACCCTCCATTTTAGGAGTGTAGAGCTTATCTTTAACTGGTGAAATTTCTGCAATCGAATCCATGATCTTTTTAGGATTGTCAACAATGATTTCTTGTTGAGTTTGTGAATCCATATAACTAAATTCATCAAACATCTCGTTAGTTGTTCTAAATTGTACATCTGGCAACTCAGGACGACGAGCTAACGCGTTACTCTTAACAGCCTTGATGACAATATCTCGATAAACTTTGTCATGTGGATCTAAGTAATGAACATCACCGGTTGCTACGACTGGTTTATTGAGTTCTCTTCCTAGTTTGACAATATTTTTCAAAATCTCCTCAAGCGCAGTTTCGTCCTTGATGATTTTTATATCGATCAAATGTTGATACAAAGTTTTTGGCATAACTTCCAAATAATCATAATATTGAGCAAGCTCTCTAGTATCGTCATACCCTTTTTGCATCATACTAGTAAAGACTTCACCATTTTCACAAGCAGAACCTACGATGATACCTTCACGATATTTGTTCAATAATCTTCGAGGTACGCGAGCTGTTCGATAATAGTATTGCGTCATTGAATATGAAACGATTTTGAACATATTTTTCAATCCAGCTTGCGTCTTAGCCAATAAAATTGCGTGACTTGGACGAGCTTGCTTATACGCTTCATCGCCACCGATATGGTCATTTAATTGAGAAACATTATCAGTTCCAAATTTGTCTTCCAATTCTTCAAATAACTTGTACATCAAATAGCCAGTGGTTTCCGCATCGGAATCAGCTCTGTGGTGATGTTCCAAAACAATATTGTAACGTTTAGCTAATGAATCCAATTTGTGATTACGATACTCTGAATGCAAAGTCCGTGACATTTCCAAGGTATCGATCACTGGCATTGATAAACGATCTCGACCCATTCTTGTCAAAGCTGCATTCATGAAACCCATATCGAAGGTAACATTGTGACCAACTAAAATATCATCACCGATAAAGTCCATGAATTCACCAACAATTACTGATTCGTCAGGTTCATTTTCGACCATCTCTGTTGTGATACTAGTCAAGTTCGTTGTTACTTCAGACAATGGATGACCCGGATTGATAAATTTATCAAATCGATCAATCACTTGGCCATCTTTCATCTTAGTAGCACCAATTTCAATGATGGAGTCATATACTGCCGATAAACCAGTTGTTTCGGTATCAAAAATAACATATTCAGAACCAGCTAATTTTTGATCACGAAGATTGTAAGCAATCGGATTACCTTCATCAACTAAATCAATCTCGACACCATAAGCTATTTTGATGCCAAACTTTTTACCAGCATTAAAGGCTTCAGGGAATGCTTGTAAGGCATGATGATCTGTTATAGCGATCCCAGTTTGTCCCCAGTCACTAGCACGTTTGATTAGATCAGTTGCACTAGGAATAGCATCCATTTGACTCATATTCGTGTGAGCGTGCAATTCAATTCGCTTGTTGTCATCTTCAGCGGTATCTTGTCTTGGTTGATGTTTGATAACATTAATATCATTTGCCATGATAACTAGTTCACGTGAGAAATTATCTTCTTGAACACTACCGCGAACTCTGATCCAAGCGCCCTTGTCTAAGGAATTAAAGAAGTTCTCATCATCTTCACCATTTGAGAATTTTTTGATACTAAATGATGATGTATAGTCAGTAACTTTCAAAATCAACAATGAACGGCCTGACTTCAGTTTTCTGACATCAATATCAAAAACATAGCCTTCAACGACTTTGTTTCTTTCTTCTTCAACAATATCAACCATTTGCGTGATCTCTTGATCATCAGGAATTTTCCGTCCAATTTTTGATACATTGGTTGGTTTAGCAACTTTTTTCTCACTAACTTCTTTAGCCTTGGCTTGGAATTGTTTGTTCTTTTCCACGTTCATGGCTTTCATCGCAGCTTCTTTTTCTTGATTCTTCGATTCATCGATATTAGCTCTGATTCTAAAATCGGGAAAACCTAAACTGCTATATTCTGACTGTAAGCCGTTGACCAATTTTCCATCAACAATATCAGCCATGAAACTATTAGAAACGTCCAAAAAAACTTGACCATTTTCTATATGCGGCGGCGTTTGACTGATTTTATCCAAAACCATTGGTGATTCGACACTGCAATCATTCAAGACGTAATTCCAATAATCAGTAATGTCTTTTTGTTTTAATTGTGCATGGGTAGTTTTGATTTCAAAATTTACCTGCGCAATACCTTGAAAACTAGCCTTTAACGCTTTGACAAAAGTTAGAAATTCATTAAATGGCAAAACATCTTTGAACTCAAAATAAAAAGTCCAACGTTTACTATTCTTATGAACTTCCAATTTATTCAATTTACCATCGGCAAATGAATCATTAGATTCTAATAATTGATCCAATTTGATTTGCTTAACTAGTATTTCAAAAAGTTGTTTTGTATCTGCCATATTCTACCCTTCAAAAAATAAAAAAAGGCCTAAGCCTCATTTTATGATTTTTTCTGAATCAGGTTACTGAATTCTGCCGTCACTTCCGACTAGATAACGTCTTTTATTGTTTATTTCAGATAATTATGAAACAAAGAATAAAACCACTATCCAGTCCGGAATAGCAAAGAAAATTGGCTCAGTAGTGAAATTATTCTTAGCAACTTGTTGCTTAGAATAAGGCCGAGCTTGAAGACTTTGCCCGGTTTTGGGCTTAGCAAAGGCTCCAAGTCGTGCCCACTACGTTCCAGCCAAATTTTCTTTGCTATGGAGGACGAAATCCTTCACTAACCATACTTAACTAAAAAAATCTATTTCTGATTCTTAAGCAATATTTTTACTGAATTTACTAATTCATCTTTACTTACTTCAATTGTTTCGCCAGTGCTTCTAAGCTTTAGTTCAACAATTTCGTCAGCTGCCTTTTTACCGACAGTAATTCTAATTGGTGTACCGATCAAATCGGAGTCAGCAAACTTAACACCAGGACGTTCTTTACGATCATCGAGCAAGACATCGTAGCCTTCATTTTCTAACAATTCAACAATTTCATCACTTAATTTGCCTTGAATGTCATTGTTGTACTTGATAGGAACAACATGAACTTGATATGGAGCCAAACTTACTGGCCAAATAATACCATTTTCATCGCTGTGTTGTTCAATGATAGCTGTCAATAATCTTGAAACACCAATACCGTAACTACCCATGATGATAGGATTTGATTTACCATTTTCATCCAAGAAATTAGCACCTAAAGCTTTAGAGAACTTTGTTCCTAATTTAAAGATATGTCCAATTTCAATACCACGAGTAAATTGAATCTTACCATGACCATCTGGTGAAGTTTCACCTTCTTTGATCACACGCAAATCTCTAAATTCTGGCATTTCATCAGTGATGTCTTCAAAGTTAGCATTGATAAAGTGACGGTCTGCTTTGTTAGGTCCAACAACAAAATTTGTCAAGCCAACTAATGAGCTATCGTATAGAACTTTAACATCTTCTTTGATACCTTTAGGTCCAATGAAGCCAGGAACACTGCCAAACACGTCAGTTACTTCTTCATTAGTTGCTTCACGTAAGAAATCAGCACCTAAATAGTTTTTCAACTTAACATCATTGACATCGTAGTCACCACGAATCATAACCATAACTGGATTTTCATCAGCAATATAAGCTACAGCTTTCATGATTCTTGAAGCGTCGACTTTAAGAAGTTGAGCCAAAGCATCAATCGTATGAACGTTGGGTGTGTCGACTTCTTCCATTTCTTTCTTATCTTCAACTGGATTTTCATCCATCTTACTTGCGGCCATTTCTAGGTTAGCTGAGTAATCTGAATCATCTGAATAAGCAATTGTATCTTCACCAATATCAGCAATGGCAGAAAATTCCTTCGAATCAGTACCACCCATGGCACCAGCATCACCGATAATAACACGATAGTTCAAACCACAAGCATCAAAAATATTGCGATAAGCTTGTTCCATTTGATTGAAGATAACATCAAGTTGTTCTTTGTTAGAAGTAAATGAATAAGCATCTTGCATGATAAATTCACGACCACGCAACAAACCGTTACGAGGACGGTCTTCATCACGATACTTCATTTGAATTTGATACATAGCAATTGGCAATTTCTTATAACTATTCAAACCTTCTTTGACGATACTTGTGAAAGTTTCTTCATGTGTAGGTCCAAGAATGAAATCACGATCATGACGGTCTTTAAATTTGAAAAGATTGTCACCATAAGTTGCGTAACGACCACTTTCTTTCCAAAGATCAGCTGGCAAAATAGCTGGCATACGCATTTCAGCAGCATCGATGTCCTTCATTTGTTTTCTGATAAGTCCTTCGATCTTTTGAATTACTGACCAAGCTAATGGCAAGTAAGCATAAACACCGGCAGAGACTTGTCTGATATAACCGGCACGCAACATCAACTGATGACTGATTGCTTCAGCATCTGAAGGAGTTTGCTTTAATGTTGGAATATATAATTTTGACTGTTTCAAGTTCTTTTATCCCCCTATTTTATAAAGAAGCGCTGGATATCATTCCAGGTTACGGCAATCATTAATAGAACTAAGATTCCGACCCCAATTAAGGTAATCACATTTTCATATTGTTCTGGAATCGGTTTTCTTCTAATTGCTTCAACAATATTTAACAAGATTTTTCCACCATCCAAAGCTGGAATTGGAATCAAATTGACGATTCCGAGGTTCATTGACAGCATCGATGTGAAGAAAATAATATTGATCAAACCGGTTGAGGCGACTTTAGAAGTCATCGAATAAATTCCTACCGGACCAGATAATTGATTAATGCTAAACCCACCTGAAACCATCTTTCCTAAAGCGTGGAAAATTGTTAACGAAGTGCTCCAGCTATAAATAAAACCATATTTGATCTTGGCCATAGCAGAAGAGTCGGTTTTTTGCATAATACCGATCAAGCCATAACTTTGACCTGAAGATTTAACTGTCTTAGGCGTTACTTTGATTGTTTCAACCTTTTTACCAGATTGAACTTTCATCGTTAATTTTTTACCAGGACTATTTTGAATATTTTCTGATAAATCAGTCCAAGAAGCAGTTTTCTTCCCGTTAATACTTAAAATTTTATCGTTGGCTTTTAGACCAGCTTTTTGAGCTACTGAATCTTTTTGAATACTACCTAATTGATTTGAACCAGTCCCAACCGATCCCATCATAAAGGCAGCAATAATAGCAGCCACGATTGCTAATATAAAATTGTTAAATGGACCAGCAAAGTTTGTGATCATTCGCTTCCAGACAGAAACTGATTGCAATTGAACGTCACGAGGTGCAATCTGCACTTCTGTTCCATCTTCTTCAACAATCGTTGCATCATGATCAACAGAATACTTCTTAGTGACCGTTTCATCACCATTTTCGTATCCTTCGATTATTAAATCATCAACAAGATCAGCTTTAGAGATTTGAACTGGAACCGCGTTTGCATCATAAACCTTACTTGAAGTTATAATTTTTGTTACTTTATCGTCATCATTAATTACTAATGATGCCATCGTTCCTGGTTGAATTTCAGAATCATCTTCTTGCGCACCAGCCATGCGGACATAACCACCCAAAGGCAATAGTCTCAAAGTATAGGTCGTATGATTTTTGCGGTAAGCGACGATTTTTGGTCCCATACCAACAGAAAACTCACGAACCAAGATTCCTGATTTTTTTGCAGCATAATAGTGTCCAAATTCATGGACAATTACTAAAATTCCAAAAAC
>OMJG01000115.1_pt1 | contig 57090 bp, 50 predicted proteins | sample 1646431 | NCBI WGS metagenome assembly OMJG01 (sample SAMN03771674, study PRJEB25209) | food metagenome | isolation source: Cotija cheese | place: Mexico:Jalisco,Michoacan | collected 2011-12-12 | reverse complement strand
ATCGAGGCCACCATAAAATAGGGTTGCAATAGCCATGACAGTATCACAAAACCTAGCGCATTGACCGCTATTTTTTGAAAGAACCCCATTAGAAGTCACTCCACTCATCATCGACATCGTCCGATTTATCAGAGTATACATTAGCCTTTTTAGCTTTTTTACGTTTAGACTTGCCACGGCTATCGTCTTCGGGCATTATAATCGCCAAAATGATATAGAGCCAAATCGACGATCCTCCTGCCAAACCGAAAACGACGAACAATACCCGCAACAGCGTCGCATCAACATTGAAATATTCTGAAAAACCACCGATAACACCTGATATTACTTGGTTTGTACTTGACTTTGTTAATCGCTTCTTAGTCATAATAGACCCTCCTTTGAACAGTACTATTGCTTGCTTAAATAACTTGTTATGGTTACATTTAGTTATTGTTTCTTTGATCAGACGATTCTTTGTCATCTTTATCATCACTAACGACAGTTAAGTCGGCCTTGTTCTTTTCCTTTTCTGGAGCCACAAATCCTTGGTCAGTTTTCTCAGGGAGATGATTGCTTGTTGGATCAGCGAGTGGATCACTAGTTTCACCATCGTTTGGTTTATCTACAGGCTCATCTGTCGTTTTGCCGATTGATTCAACCTTGATATTACCAAATTGGGATTCTAATGAAGCAGTAATTGGTTCCGTTTCAGCGTTTATCGTCACCAAGGCCACTTTAGAGCCTGTAGCTGTTGTTTCGTTTTCGGTCACATCGACCGCCTCACCATCACCAATGAATGGGTGAGAGATTTTACCGACTTTTGTAGTCGCCTTGAAATTGACTGCTGGAAAATCAGCATCAACCCACAAGATATTTCCGGTCATCGTCTTCACAGTCAAAGATTTTAATGACTTTCCAAGTCTGAATTTTGCGTTCCCAGTTTTTATTTTCAAGATCAATCCTGAGATATCGCCATCTATTTTTGCGTTACCAGTGCCATTTTTAATCACGGCATCACGATAAGAAGAGGAAAGAATCCCAGTATTTCCAATACTATGGTCAACTTCTAACATCGTACCATGAAGGTCTTTCGCTTTAATATCACCTTGTTTTACCTTGAGTAAGAAGTCTTGCCCCTTCAAGTGCTCAGCTTTGATATTACCTGTGATGACTTTCAGTGATACATAGTCAAAGTTAATCTCTGGCACATAAACAGTTACTTCTGCAGCGATATATGCGTTTGAAAAGTGGAATCGTGTTTGTTCCTCATCTAAAACTACCGTTGCGTCCGTTATGATTTTTTCTTCAAGTTCTGATTGTGTAAATTGTCTTAAAGGACGATACAATACGACTACTTTGTATGTTCCGTCATCACTTGGATTGATCGTCAAGTCACCTGTTGCAATCTTAACATCTAATACACTGGCATCTACATCTGCATCATATGTCTTAGTCACCGTATGGAAGACATCACTCTCAGTCGTTTTTCTTGGTTTTGAGGAATTGAATCGTTGTCCAAATTCTTGGTTAACGAAATCGACTAAGCGGTTCGCATATTTTTGAACCGTTGCTGAGGCTTCCGGAAGCACATCATTGACGGCTCCAACGACGTCATTTTTGATTTTTTGACCATCAGTCTTTTTGACTTTCTCTTTGACCTTATTAATAGCCTCTTCAAACTGACCCTTTTCGACGTCCTCAACATGTTCTTTCGCTTCATCTCGTTCAGCAGTTAAAACTTCAATCTCCTCTTTGAGACTTTCAATTTTATCCTCTAATGCACTGATCTTCGCCAAGTCTTCACCAGTGAGATCTTCATTAGCTGCTAACTTTTCGAGCTTAGCTACTTTACGTGCTAGCTTTTCACGACTTTTCTTGATTTTTTGATCGGTCGCATCTACCTTGACAGAATAGCTCGAAATTTTATTCAGTACTTTTTCTAAAATATCGCTGTCTGAACCTTCCGAATTATCTGAATCTTCAGAGATTGTTACACCTGTATCTGCTTTAATTTTTTGTTCTGTGCTTTCTTCTTCTAATAGGGTTATAGCATCTTCTTTAGTGATGATGCCTTCTTTAACGAGTTTCATTACTCTCTCTTTATCAACCATATTAATCGCTCCTTTATCTGCGCCTTTGGTTTTTCCTATAGTCCTATTATGCAAAAAAGAAGGTCTCAATACATGGTCCTAGAGATGTATCTTCACTACATCTAAGTAAGTAATGGTTTCAAATAGTGACCTGTATAGCTTTCAGCTGATTCCGCAATTTCTTCAGGTGTTCCTGTCGCAACAATTGTGCCACCCTTAGCACCACCTTCAGGACCAATATCGATAATATAATCTGCTGATTTGATGACATCCAAATTATGTTCGATCACGATCACTGTATTTCCGGCGTCTACCAACCGTTGTAAGACACTCAATAACCGCTTGATGTCTTCGGCGTGTAGTCCTGTAGTCGGTTCATCCAAGACATAGATTGTATTACCCGTTGCGATACGTTGTAACTCACTCGCTAATTTCATCCGTTGTGCTTCACCACCAGATAGGGTCGTTGCTGATTGGCCTAATTTGACGTAGCCTAAACCAACATCGACGATGGTTTGTAACTTGCGTTTAATCTTCGGAATTGAAGAAAAGAAGTCTACAGCCTCTTCCACCGTCATATCTAAAACTTCTGCGATGTTCCGTCCTTTATAGGTTACTTCTAACGTTTCAGAATTATAGCGATTACCATGACACACATCACAAGGTACATATATATCTGGTAAGAAATGCATTTCAATTTTTAAGATTCCGTCGCCACGACAGGCCTCGCAACGACCGCCTTTAACATTAAAACTAAAGCGTCCCTTTTGGTATCCTCTGAGTTTTGCTTCATTTGTACTTGCGAATAACCCTCTGATATCATCAAACACACTGGTATAGGTAGCGGGATTACTCCTTGGCGTCCGTCCAATTGGAGATTGATCGATGTCGATGATTTTATCTAGGCTTTCATAGCCTTTTAACTCATCATAAGGACCAGGTTTTACAGTGGAGCGATTGATTTCTTTTGCTAAAGCTCTCTTCAAAACAAGATTGACCAACGAACTTTTACCAGATCCGGAAACTCCTGTTACGCAGATAAATTTCTGTAATGGGAAAGAAACCTTGACGTTCTTAAGATTATTAGCTCTTGCGCCTTTCAAGGTAATTGCACCCTTATCAGCTGTCCGGCGTTTAGATGGAACAGCAATTTTCTTTCTGCCTGACAAATAAGCTCCTGTCAGAGATTGAGGATTTGCCGCTACTTCGGCAGGGCTCCCAACTGCAACGATATGTCCACCGCTCTCGCCAGCACCAGGGCCAACATCAATCAGATAATCTGCTTGTCGCATGGTATCCTCGTCATGCTCAACGACAACCAATGTGTTTCCTAAATCCCTCATCATTTTTAAGGATGTAATCAAGCGATCATTATCTCTTTGGTGTAAACCAATAGATGGTTCATCCAAAATATAGAGAACACCACTAAGGTTAGAACCAATTTGGGTCGCTAAGCGTATCCGTTGTGCTTCTCCACCCGATAATGAACCAGCTACACGACTGAGGGTCAAATAATCCAGTCCGACATTAATCAAGAAAGACAGACGGTCTTGGATTTCTTTAATGATTGGTTTTGCGATTTTCTCCGATTGTTCACTAAAATCTAGACCATCGATCCATTTCAAAGAATCTCCTATTGATAAATCAGACACTTCGCCAATATGTTGCCCACCAACCTTGACGCTTAAGGCTTCTCGATTCAATCGATACCCATGACAAGTCGGACAAACCGATTCGGTCATATACTGGCGCATTACTTTACGAGTGTACTCGCTATTAGTTTCTAGATAGCGACGATTGACATTGGTTGCGACACCCTCAAACTGAATATCCCTAACGGATTCCTTGCCAAAGCCATTGGTGTAGCTAAATTTAAATGTAATATCACTACCATTTAACAACATATCCTGTTGCTTTTGCGTCAATTTATTAAAGGGCTTATCTGGGTCGATTTTAGCGGCCTTCGCAAATGCCGCTAACATTGTCGGGTAAAACTGACTACTGATTGGTTGCCAAGGCGCGAAAACTCCTTCATTAATCGACAACGTCGGATCAGGAACGACTAAATCGATGTCGACATTCAATTTACGGCCTAACCCATCACAAGTAGGACATGATCCAAATGGCGCATTGAAGGAGAACAAGCGTGGTTCGATTTCACCAATAGAGAAACCACAAATAGGGCAAGCATAATGCTCACTAAAAATGATATCTTCCCCATCTAAAACATTTGCGATGGCATAACCGTCAGCTTCCCTCAAAGCTGTTTCAATAGAATCAAACAGGCGACTCCTGACCCCGTCTTTGACAACTATTCTATCCACGATGATCGAAATATCGTGCTTTTTGTTTTTTTCTAACTCAGGTACTTCTGAGACATCATATGGTTCATCATCGACCATGACCCGGATATAGCCCTTTTTCTTTATTTTTTCAAATAATTGTTTGTGTTGCCCTCGTTTTTTACGAATGATTGGGGCTAATAATTGAATCCGACTTCGTTCTGGTAATGCTAGTACCTTATCGACCATCTGTTCAACTGTTTGACTTTCAATTGGAGTCCCATCATTTGGGCAAATTGGAACACCCACTCTGGCATAAAGCAGCCTCAAAAAGTCATTGATTTCTGTAACAGTCCCTACTGTAGATCGTGGATTGTTGCTGGTTGTTTTTTGATCGATAGCAATGGCAGGACTTAACCCATCGATACTGTCAACATCTGGCTTATCCATTTGACCTAAAAATTGCCTAGCATACGTTGACAAGCTTTCAACATATCGCCGTTGCCCTTCCGCATAAAGCGTATCAAAGGCTAACGAACTCTTTCCCGAACCAGACAAACCTGTGACGACCGTCAAACTATCACGTGGTATTGTGACATCAATATTCTTTAAATTGTGTGACCTTGCACCATGAACTATGATTTTATCTTTTGCCATACTAAACTCCTTTGACACGAATATATGTTCGCTTAATTATAGCATACTTTTCCAAATTGGCGACTGTCTATATCAGGTGTTTCTTTCCATTTATAACACCATACCACATAGATAACATTATGGATAACATTAGAGTACATATATGATATTACAATACATATATGACATTACAGTACATATATAACATTACAGTACATATATAACATTACATAGACAATATTTCTCATCGATAACGTCATTCATTGTACTATTAGTGATTAGCGAATGAAAGATTTCTGATTTGTCTAGTCTTAAAATTAAGATAGAAAAAAGGAGTTGTGGAAAAATCACAACTCCTTTTCATATTTAAAAACATTATACATGAGACTAGGTTTTATAGATAGCTTTCATTATTACTAAAAGCTGAACGCTTGAGTAACAACCTCTATCCTTAAACGGTGTTCCTGAACCAGCTTTTTCGGTAATAAGTCAATCCATCTCGGAAATTTAAGTTCCTATTTTCGGATGGCTATCCTTATTACTCAAAGCTAAACGGTTCTGGAACAACCTCTATCCGAGTTCTACTAGTTCTCCTGTTTCTATGTAGATGATTCGTTCGCAGATGTTAGTGACATAATCTCCGATACGTTCGATATTACCCATAACTGAGATAAATCCTGAGCCATTAAACACCATTTCAGGTTTCTTTTTCATTTCTTCAATGGCTAATTCATTTGCTACGACAAACAGATGATTAACTTTCTCATCATGTTTAGCTGTTTCTTTAGCAGCATTAATAGCTAATTTGTACAAATTATCCAAGCTTTCACGGAGCATTTGTTCCACATAGGCACCAGCTTCTGCTAATACTTTATCAGAACCAGGTATACGTGGGTTTCCTTTGACACGAATGGTTGTTTTTGCAATGGCTACGGCATGGTCTCCCATCCGTTCTAAATCGGAACAAACTTTCATAGCAGTGACAATTGCTCTTAAATCTGTTGTATTTGGTTGTTGTAATGCGATCAATCGTGTACATGCCTGTTCAAGTTTAATTTCCGCATGATTGATTTTACTATCGTTATCGACGACTTGTTGGGCCACTTCAACATTTTGTTCAGTATACGACCGAACACCATTATGAATGGCTTCCAAAACTTGGAGCCCCATTTGGCTCACATGACGGTTCAATTCTTCTAATTGCTTTTGAAATTCTTCTCTTAACATCATTTAAATCTCCCCCTTTTAAATGGATTCGACCTCATTATCTCTATCTATGCTGCTCTGAGGATATTTCCCCTCGCTCATATCATACGCTATTATTTGAGTTTTAACCAAACTTACCAGAGATATAATCTTCAGTTCTTTTATCATGAGGATTTTGGAAGATTTGTGCAGTATCTCCAAACTCGCAGATCTCGCCCACCAGGAAGAAAGCCGTTTTATCTGACACACGTCCTGCTTGTTGCATATTATGTGTCACAATCACAATTGTATAATCACTTCGTAATTGGCGCACGAGATCTTCTATTTTATTTGTTGAAATTGGATCTAACGCACTTGTTGGTTCATCCATCAATAGTACTTCGGGTTCAACCGCTAAAGCTCTTGCAATACAGATCCGTTGTTGTTGTCCACCAGATATACTGAGGGCATTTTTATTTAGTTTATCTTTAACTTCGTCCCAGATTGCTGCTTGTTTCAAACTACGTTCAACGATTTCATCTAAACGATGTTTATCCTTGATATCGTGTGTTCTAGGGCCGTATGCGATATTATCATAAATACTCTTTGGAAACGGATTTGGTTGTTGGAATACCATCCCAACCCGTTTTCTCAACAAATTGACATTATAGTTTTTAGCATAAATATTATCGCCATCTAATAGGATGTCGCCCGTAATTCGACAATCGCTCACTAAGTCGTTCATACGATTTAAACTTTTGAGTAAAGTTGATTTACCACACCCAGACGGACCGATAAAAGCAGTGACTTCTTTTTCAGGAATCTCTAAGTTGACATTTTTCAGAGCTTGAAAGTCCCCATAGAATAGATCCATATTCTTAATACTGATTTTACTCATCATCTAACTCCCTTTAGATAGCTTATTGGATAAAACTGTTGAAATTCCATTGATGACCAATACAGTGACAATCAAGATGACACCTGTCGCAAAGGATTCATTGACATGTAGACCTTCACTTGATAACACGTACATATGAAGTGCTAGAGTCCGACCGGATGAGAACAAACTCTTAGGCATATTGGTGGAAGTGCCTAAAGTATACATCAAAGCGGCCGTTTCACCCACGATTCTGCCTATTGCCAAGATAACACCGGACAATATACCCGGCATCGCTACTGGTAACACAACTTTGAAGATAGTCCTCAGTTTCCCTGCACCAAGTCCAAAACTTGCTGACCGTAGGGAATCATCCACCGATAGTAATGCTTCTTCAGTAGAGCGGACAATAACTGGTAAGACCATAATAGAAGATGTCAAAATACCAGCCAGTAACGAGTACTGGAATCCTAAGAAAATAACGAAAAATAACATCCCAAACAACCCATAAACGATAGATGGGATACCAGACAAAGTATCAGAGGCAATTCGAATCACTTCAACGACTTTAGAGCCCCGCTTGGCATATTCAACGAGATAAAATCCGGAAAAGACGCCAATTGGTGTCGCAATCAACAAAGACACGAAGACAACGATCAAAGTTGTGATAATAGCTGGCATTAAAGAAACATTTTCAGAGGTGTATTGCCAACTGAATAATGACGGTGTCAAATGTGGAATACCATTGATTAAAATATAACCAATCACAAAAAATAATGACCCAAATGTGAAAAGAGTCGAGAGGTAAACAAGGAAACGAATAATATTTTTTTCCAACTTCTAGTCCCTCCGCTTCACAATGGCAAAGACGCCGTTGATAATCAATATAAAGATAAACAGAATAGCCGATGTCGCAATCAATGCTTCACGATGTTGTCCTGCTGCATAAGCCATTTCTAACACAATGTTTGTCGTCATCGTCCGAACCCCTTGGGTCAAACTAGATGGAATTCTCGGTTGGTTACCAGCAACTAAGATGACCGCCATTGTTTCACCAATTGCACGACCAATACCTAAAATGATTGACGAAATGATACCTGACTTAGCCGCTGGAATGATAACCCGCATCACTGTACGTTCGTGAGTTGCTCCTAACCCCAAACTACCCGTGTAATAGACAATAGGGACAGCTTTGATAGACGACTCAGATAAAGAAATAACTGTTGGCAAAATCATAATACCAAGCAAGATCGAGGCTGTAAGGATATTCATCCCTGTCCCACCAAACTGATTTCTCATGACGGGTACTAGTAGTTGTAGTCCAAAAAAACCATACACAATGGACGGGATTGATGCCATCAATTGCACCGCTGTCTTAAATATTCGGTAAAGAGGCTTAGGACAAAAGTAAGCCAAAAAAGCTGCCGTCAAGACGCCTGTGGGAACCCCCACAATCGTTGCCCCTATAGTAATGACCAACGATCCTATGATCATTGGTAAAATACCAAAGTAGCTCGGTGTATTAGATGGTGCCCACTTAGTTCCAAACAAAAAATCTTTGATCCCATATTCGGCAATGAATGGTAAACCATTTGCAAAAATAAAATAACAAATCACAATTATTGCTAGCACTGAGATCGAAGCAGATAGGAGGAAGACTCCTTTCATAAACCCTTCAGTAAACTGTTGCTTTCTCATAAGTTTCTCCTTTAAAAGATTTGGCAAGTATATTCATTATATCAAACTCATCACTAAAACGGTTCAAATCCTGAGCAATTTGACCACAAAATAGGAGAGGTCACTACTTGATATGTGGTTGAGATAATGGCTATCACTGCCACGTAACAACAGTAAAAGAAGCTGAGACAAAGCAGTGTCGCAGCTTCTTTACCGTTGATTGGCTGATTATTTAGCTAAGTCTTCCCAATCTGTTGTTTTCCCTTGAAAAACTTCTTTGACTTGATCTAATGTCAAATCTTCAACTGAGTTGTCCTTGTTGACAACAACTGCGATACCATCAAGCGCGATAGCATCAGAATTTAATTCAGCTTTTTCTTCATCTTTTAGTTCACGAGAAGCCATACCAATGTCGGCTGTTCCTTCGATTGCTGCAGTCATACCAGCTGAAGAACCATTAGCAGTGATATCGATTTGAACATCTGGGTTCAACTCTTTATAAGCTTCAGCTAATTTTTCCATCAACGGACTGATAGAAGTTGATCCTACAACTGAGATAGAGCCAGATTGATTAGATGCTGAGTAATCTGCGCCATCTAACTTAGCTTCAACATAGCCATTATCAACTGCGATTTCTTGTCCTTGTTTTGAATGGATGAATTGAACGAAATCAGCTGGTAGAGCTGCTAGATCGCCTTTCCAAGCAATGTTGAATGGACGAGAAATTTTATAATCGCCCGACAATACTGTTTCACTCGTTGGTTCAACACCATCAATTTTAACTGCCTTAACAGTATCATTTAATGACCCTAAGGAAATGTAACCAATACTGTTAACATCACCTGCAACGGATGACAAAACGCCTTCAGTTGAATTTTGAATTACTGCATCAGGAGAAGTTGTATCTGTTTCGTTGTCGCCATCTTTTTCTAAGATTCCAGTAATTTCAGTAAAAGCACCACGTGTTCCTGAACCATCTTCACGGCTGATAACATTGATCGTTCCACTTGCACCATTTCCGCCATCGCCACCATCAGAGTTCCCATTACCACAAGCTGCTAATACAACAGTTGTACCTAACAAAATAGACCATTTAGCAATTTTATTGATTGACATATTTTACCCCTCTTATTTAAGCAGTATTATCTTACAGGTACATCATAACAAGCTATTGTAAATTGTCTTCCATCATTATTGTAAATTTTTTGTAAACTCTAAATAGTTTGGCAATTCAATCACGAATTGTGTCCCCTCATCGAGTTCACTGACAACCGTAATCCTGCCTGCCATGCTTTTTACAAGGTTACGGACGATAGCTAGACCAAGTCCAGTCCCACCTGAGTTACGACTTCTTGCTTTATCCACACGGTAAAAACGTTCAAAGATTCGTGTGAGGTCTGCCTGAGGAATTCCTATCCCATCGTCAATCACTTCAATCCTGATTCCCTCTTCTGGGGTCATCGCTTGCACATTGATTTCTGCGTGACCACCCGGATAATTATAGTGGATCGCATTCTCCAGTAAATTAGTCAGTACTTGTGTGAGCCGCTGTTGGTCTCCAAACCACTTCAAATTAGGCGGACTAGAGACAGCAATTGTAATATCTAAACGGTCCGCTTTGGCAGATAAACTCGTGTTGATTTTATCCAACAGTGCATTAATATCGACTTCGTCCCTTTTTAACGGTACTGACTTCTGTTCTAGGCGGGTCAGGGATAAGATGTCATGAATAATATCATCCAAACGACCGCTCTCTTTTACAATAATCGTTAAGAATTTGTCTAATGTGTCTGACTCTCGATTATTAGGATCAAGTAAAGTCTCAGCAAACCCCTTTATAGAAGTAATCGGTGTCCTCAATTCATGTGAGGCATTGGCTACAAAATCACTTCTGACCTTTTCAAGTTGTCTGATTTGGGTCAAGTCATACAGTAAAACGATAAAATTCGTATGGTGGACAGCACTGTCTACCGGAATCACACTAGCATTGATAATCAGTTCACTGGGATAATAAAAGACAACTTCATCAGTTTGGAGTTCACCCGTTCGATAGGCCAATTCGATCAAGTGAAGTAAGCCATAACTTTCTATGACATGAGCATCCGTCATATTGATCAGCTGCTGATTCTTTTTACCAAGCATTTGCTCTGCAGCAGGATTGGCTAATTTGATTTGCCTATTCTCATCCAATAGTAAAATACCAATGATTGAATGCTGCAAAATCAAAATCATTTGTTCGTCCTGTTCTGTCAGTAAATAAGCATTTTTCTCCAACCGTTTTGACAGATGATTCAATTGTCCACCAATAAATTCTTTTTGTTGAAAAGGACCATGATATCTGACATGGTAGTCCTTCTCGTATAGTGCTCTGACCGTTTCTTCAAGGGACCACCACGTACTCAATTGTTTCCAATAGGTCCGAGACAGCCACCACAATAAGATAATCAGACTAAGCATTACCACAAAAGTCCATGGTGATAACCAAAAAGATTTGAGTGTTGGTCCCAGTGGGATGGCTTTGACAGCAATCAGTTGAAAATCATTTGGCATTTGGTATCGACGGCCGACATAACTCCAAGAAGAATAGACCTCAGAGGTCCCTGTTCTCAACCAATCAGACAGTGCACTGGGCTCAAACGAACGGTCGAGAGGTGCCAAAACGCTAGTCCCTTTACTGTTGACAACATACCAATATGCCCCATTATCAGAGAGATTCAAGGATTCATATGTTTGATAAAGGCTTTCGGAATCCACACCATTGTGTAACAAAAGCTCTTCTTGTTGAACAAGCTTTCCAGACAACTCATCTGATGCTTCTTGTCGGTTGGTCTTCAATACTTGTGCAGATATAGCACTAAAAACCGTAACTATAGCGATGCAAAACACCATGATGATCCTTATTGTAAACTGTTTCTGAAAGTATCTGACCATTGGTAGTTTCCCTACCCTTCTAACTTATAACCAAAGCCACGGACAGTTTTAATTAACTTATTGGGATCATCTTTTGCTTCTATTTTTTCCCTTAAATGACTGATATGAACATCAACGATTCGAGTATCTCCGGAAAAATCATAGTTCCAGACTGCTTCCAGTAATTGTTCTCGACTTAATATTCTATTTAACCGTTGAGCCATATACACTAATAATTCAAACTCTTTTGGCGTCAATTCTAACAAGGTCCCATTCCGCCAAGCTTCATAACGATCAGGGTAGATCAGCAAATCACCAATTTTCATTTCCGTTTGCTTAGCTTCTTTTTCGTTACTTTTGCGGCTTCTCCGACTAATAGCTTTCATTCGTGCCAGTAATTCTCGAGGGCTAAATGGCTTTGTCATATAATCATCTGCCCCTAGTTCTAGCCCCAATACTTTTTCGATTTGATCATCTTTAGCTGTCAACATGATGATTGGCACATCGATCTGTTCTTGCCTAATTTTTTTACAGACTTCTATCCCATCCATTTTAGGAAGCATTAAATCTAAAATAATGAAATCGTAGTTGGAAGAACTAGCTTTTTCGTATGCACTTAGACCATCCATCACGGCCGCAACCTCATAGCCTGCCTTTTCCAAATGGAAACTCAATAATGTGACAATTGATTCCTCATCATCAACCACTAAAACCTTTTTGATGTCGTCTTGATTTTCAGCCATAACTCCCCTTACCTCTCTTTTGTTATTGCTATTATATTGAATGTTTCCCTAATCTAGCTACTACAGATTTTTAGTGTCGTGACTAGATAGTCACTACCGTTATAATAATCAAAAAAAAAGCAATGGTGCAAGACAAATCTGCAATTGCTTTTTCTTTGAACGTTATTTTCTATTTTTTTAAGAAGCGTGTAATTGAGAATAGTGATCCAAATGACCCAATCAAAATACCGACAGCAAGCATCACTAGGCTCAAATAAAGGAGAAATGGCATCGGATTGAGCAACTGTAATGAGGTTCCTGCTAAAAATTGGATCCCTTTATTGTAAACATAATAATAAGCAGAAACTGAGAGGACGATTGGTACAATGGCCCCTAAGAATCCGATAATCCCACCTTCTAGGAAGAAAGGAGCTCTGATGTAAGAATTTTTTGCTCCTACTAGTCTCATGATCTCTATTTCAGTTCCTCTAGCGTAGATAGCTGTCCGAACAGAGTTTGAAATCAAAAAGGTCGCTACAATCAAAAGTGCCACTAAGATAGCGATACCGATATTGCGGGCGGTGTCGGCATAAGTGAAGAATTTATCAATACTTGCCCCACCATAATTGACATCACTCACATAGCTCATTTTTTCAACTTCTTCCGCCACTTTTGTTGTATCAGAAGGTGAAACAGCTGAAACGATAATGGCATTTTGGAAAGGATTTGAATCGCCTTCGAACAAGGTAAAAGCATCACCTTGTGATTCGATGACATCCTCTAACTCTTGATCTTTAGTCCGATATTCTGTCTTAGCAACCTCTGGTAATTTAGAAATTTCTGCTTCTAATTGCTTTTCTTCCGCTTCATCTGCTGCAATGTCAATAAACACTTTGACTGTTACATCATTTTCGATGGAAGCAGCCACACTATTCATATTCAGTAAAAAACTAGTTGCAAAAGCGAATAGTAGTAAGGTCAATGAAACAGCTGTGATCGATGCAAAGGTCAATAACCCGTTACGAGCCAAGCTTTTGAAGGCATCGCGAACATGACGAAACTGACTTCTAATGAACATATTCGTAGTCCCCCTCTTTCTGGTCCCGAACAATCTCGCCATTTTCAATCTCGATAACACGATGTCTAATCGTATCCACGATTTGGCGATTATGTGTCGCCATCAGGACTGTTGTCCCTTGCGTATTGATCGTATCTAAAATACGCATGATCTCAAGAGACGTTTCTGGGTCTAAGTTGCCGGTTGGTTCATCAGCGATAACAACACTTGGGGTATTGACGATAGCACGTGCAATCGAGACCCGTTGTTGCTCACCGCCCGACAATTCGTCTGGAAAAGTACGCATTTTGTGCTTTAGATTCACGAGATCAAGCACCTCATTGACTCGTTTTTGGATTTCTTTCGGCCTTCTGCCAACAACTTCCATAGCATAGGCTACATTTTCAAATACGGTTAATTTTGGTAATAGCTTAAAATCTTGGTAGATCACACCAACATGGCGTCTTAGATAAGGGACATCTCGATTGCTCATCTTGATCACATTAAAAGGGCCAACTTGAATATAGCCACTCGTCGCTTTTTCTTCTCGATATATCAGTTTTGAAAAAGTTGATTTCCCGGCACCACTTGGTCCAACAAGGTAAACAAATTCACCTTGATCTATTTGGACTGAAATGTTTCGGATAGCTGTCAAGCCACTGCCGTAACGTTTGGTGACATTCATCATTTCGATCATATGTATTTCTCCGTTCCTCTTTAATTCCTCTAATCGTCATCAACGATTAGTTAGCTGAGTTAGCTTGTACAATTATTTATTATAGCATGAGGAGCCCGGTGCTAGCATTGAGATTTAATTACAATCCAGTGTCAAAGACTACCATCATTTGATAAAGCCCTGTGTTGGGTCACTCAATCGCTTGTCTCGTTAAAGACATCACGGCTCTTGTTTTACCTATCAATGTTCTAATTTCCATTTTAAGTAAGCATCGATGAACGGATCCAAATCGCCATCCATCACGGCAGCAATATTTCCAGTCTCATAGCCTGTTCTCAGATCTTTGACCATTGAATATGGATGGAAGACATAGTTTCTGATTTGTGATCCCCAACCAATTTCTTTTTGTTCACCGCGCAGTTCAGCTAGATGAGCTTCTTTCTTTTCTTCTTCCAGTTGGTATAACTTCGCTTTTAACATACTCATTGCTTGATCACGGTTCTTGAATTGTGACCGTTGCGCCTGACTTTGAACAACGATACCCGTTGGAATATGGGTGATACGGACTGCAGATGACGTTTTATTGATATGTTGTCCACCAGCACCTGAGGCTCTGTAGGTGTCGATTTTGAGATCATCAGGATTAATATCGATAGTGATATCGGTATCTATTTCAGGTGTCACTTCAACCGAACAAAAGGAAGTATGTCGCTTTCCGGCTGCATCAAAAGGTGAGATACGAACTAAACGATGCACTCCTTTTTCAGATTTTAAATAACCAAACGCATTATATCCTTTAATCAATAAGGTCACGGATTTAATACCCGCTTCGTCTCCAGATTGATAGTCTAGCATCTCGACTTCATAGTTGTGATGCTCAGCCCATCTTGTGTACATCCGCAACAGCATACTGCCCCAATCTTGCGATTCTGTTCCACCAGCACCAGGGTGGATTTCCAAGATGGCATTAGAATGATCATGAGGCCCATCAAGTAGCATACTCAATTCATAGTCATCAACTGCCTTTTTGAGTGCAATAGCATCCGACTCTGCTTCTTTCATGAGCTCTGGATCTTCCTCTTCCCTCAGTAAACTGATTGCTGTTTCTAGATCAGATACCCCATTACTCAATTGTGTTAATTCTTCTAGAGCAGATTTTTTTTGATTCAACTCGTCGATTGTCTTTTGTGCTTTCTCTTGTTTGTCCCAAAAATTTGGCACACTCATCTCTTGTTCAAGGGCAGCTATATCCTCCTCAAGCTGATCTAAGTCAAAGAGACCTCCTGAAACTTTTGACCTGTTCTTTGGCGTAAGCCGCTATATTATTTAGTTCACTGATTTCCATTTATATAACCCCATTTTTCTGTTTTTCTACTGTTTCTCTTGTTTTTTCTGTTTCTCTTAGTTTTTTTACTCTATTTTTTTGCTGTCTCTCTTAGTTTTATACTGATACTCTTGGTTTTTACTGTTACTGGTAATTCAAAGGCTAAAAGGTAATTTAAAGGCTAAAAATAGCTGGAACAAATTGTTCCAGCTACAGTTATCTAAAAAGGTCTGAAACCGATCAATTGCTCTTCAATCATTCCTATTCCAAAGTAATAACTCTCGATAGAGTTGTCACTTTCATCCTAGTTACCATGAGTATTCTTGACGGGTTCCCGTTTCAAGTTTTGTCTAATCTCAGCTTTCATCACGATTCGTGTCACATCATAATCGACGGCCGCAATCATCTCATTGAAGCGATTGAATCCTTCTGTTTGATATTCAGTCAATGGATTCGTTTGAGCATATGCTCTTAATCCAACGCTTTGGCGAAGTTGATCCATATCATCGATGTGGTCAGTCCACTTACGGTCCACTACTCTCAAAATAACTACTTTTTCAAACTCGAGCATTTGATCTGGTGACGTGAATTGTTGTCTTTTACCTTCGTAAATCTTGTAAGCATGGTCTTCTAACAACTCTTCTAATTGTTTAACCGTTTTGCCTTTCAAGTCATCTAGTTTCAATTCAGCTGGTTTAGTGATGGCAGCTTCAGCAGCTTCCAATAAGCCTTCTAGATTCCAATTCTTTTGTTCTCCAACAGCAACGGTATGTGTTTCAACCATCCGTTTAACAGTCCGAGTGATCATCCCTCTGATGATAGGTTCTAGCGTTTTAGTTTCACTAATGACTTGTAGTCTTTGACTGTAGATTGTTTCCCGTTGTTCCCGCATTACTTCATCGTATTCTAGCACGTTTTTACGCGTATCATAGTTGTTACCTTCTACCCGTTTTTGGGCAGACTCGATTTGTTTTGTAAAGAAGCGGTTTTGGATCACAATGTCTTCGTCGCCATCTTGACCTAAACGGCTCCAGACTGCTTGGATTCTTTCAGAACCAAAACGTCTCATTAAATCATCTTCTAAGGAAAGATAGAATTGTGTAACACCTGGGTCTCCTTGACGTCCAGAACGTCCTCTCAACTGGTTATCGATACGACGAGATTCATGCCGTTCAGTTCCTATTACGCATAATCCGCCTAGTTCTTTTACACCAGGTCCAAGTTTTATATCAGTCCCACGACCAGCCATGTTTGTCGCGATTGTAACGGCACCCTTTTGCCCGGCACCAATAATAATCTCTGCTTCTTTAAAGTGATTCTTAGCATTCAATACTTCATGTGGTATTTTTTGTGCTGCTAATAAACGTGATAATAACTCAGACGTTTCAACCGCAACCGTCCCTACTAAGATAGGTTGCCCCTTGCCATGACGTTCTTTAATATCTTCAACCACCGCGTGGAATTTGGATTTCAAAGATGGGTAGAGTAAATCCTGACGGTCATCCCGAACAATTGGTCTATTAGTTGGGATCACGATAACATTCATGTTATATATTTCTCTAAATTCTTCTTCTTCCGTTTTGGCAGTACCTGTCATCCCGGATAATTTTTGGTACATTCTGAAGTAATTTTGGAAAGTGATCGTTGCCATCGTTTTCGACTCGTTTTCAATCTCAACGCCTTCTTTTGCTTCAATAGCTTGGTGTAAGCCGTCAGAGTAGCGACGACCTTCCATAATACGTCCCGTAAATTGGTCAACGATTTTGACCTTGCCATCATCAACAACATAGTCGATATCTTTGATCATAATGTAATTAGCACGTAAGGCTTGATCGATATGGTGAGTCAAAGCTGCATTATCCACATCATACAAGTTTGGAGTTCTAAACGTTCTCTCAGCTTTAGTAATCCCCTCATCTGTTAACGAAATTGTTTTTGAGGTAATGTCGATTGTATAATCTTGTTCCTCTTTTAATCCTTTAACAAAAAAGTCTGCTCTATTATAAAGAATATTCGATTTCTCAGCTTGTCCTGAAATAATAAGCGGTGTTCTCGCTTCATCAATTAAGATCGAGTCAACTTCATCGACAATCGCAAAATTGAGTGGCCGTTGCACCATGTTTTCTTTATAAACAACCATGTTGTCACGAAGATAATCGAAGCCTAGCTCGTTATTTGTTGAGTAAGTGATGTCACAATTATAAGCCTCACGTTTTTCAGCAGGAGACTTACCATTCAGGTTAAGACCAACACTCAAACCCAAAAAGCGATACAACTCTCCCATTTCATCAGCATCACGAGTTGCCAAATAATCATTGACCGTTACAACGTGAACCCCTTTACCAGAAAGAGCATTCAAATAGACCGGCATCGTTGCCGTCAATGTTTTACCTTCACCAGTTTTCATTTCAGCGATATCGCCATGATGAAGAACGACACCACCCATGACCTGCACTTTATAAGGGAACAATCCAAGCACACGCTTTGCACCCTCACGCACTAACGCAAAAGCCTCTGGTAATAACTTATCTAAAGTTTCACCATTTTCAAACCGTGATTTGAATTCTTCAGTTCTAACTGGAAAATCCTCATCACTCAACTGAGCCATCTCATCTTCAAATGCCAAGACTTTATCTGCAACCTTGCTGAGATGTTTTATTTCTTTTTTATCATTTTCAACCAATTTTTTAATGAAATTTGCCATTACGGTCTCCTTTGTAACGATCGTACTTACAGATAACTTTGCCTATTGTTTATTTCTATTGCCGTTCTATTTCTTTTTTATCTATCTAATTCTTTTTATTCTTTAAAAATCTTTCAGATGTTGCTATTCTTCAAATCTATCTGATGTTTCTATGACTAAACCATTTTGATATTCTTTAGTACTTCTTTAAGTATAGTCATTAGAGCAAGCACCAATGTACCACTATGACGATACTCCAGTGATTTTTCCGACACTCCTCGTATCGTAAACTATACAGCATCATTGTTATTCTAGCATTAGTTTATGCATAAATAAACCTTTTACCCAGAACACTACAATAAAAAAAACAATTATAAGAGAACACTGCTCTTTGACCGTTAAAAAAGAGCAAATCGACGACAAATAAGAGGCAGAGAATTACCTCTACCTCTTATTTTTTTCTTATTGCTATTTCTTATTGCTAATTTTTATTGGTATTTCTTATTGCTATTAGTACTAGTACTGTTGCCTATTAGAAACAAACTAGTAAACGAGTGTAGTAACTCAACCTTCAGAAAAACCAGTGCTCGAGTTTTACTACGAGACGCCGCATTTCTTCCGGCTTGCTCCTTAAAAATTATCTGTTTCAATCAATCCGTATTTTTGGTCTTTACGTTGGTAAACGATGTTGATGCCACCTGTTTCAGCATCTTCAAACACAAAGAAGTTATGTCCCAACATATTCATTTGTAAAACAGCTTCTTCGCTATCCATCGGTTTCAAAGCAAAACGTTTCGTTCTCACAATTTGAATGCCTTCATCTTCATCGGAAGTTTCTTCTCCTGGAACGGAGGCAATCAATACCTCAGAGGCTTTCTCACGTGATTTACGATTGATTTTAGTTTTATATTTACGAACTTGACGTTCCAATTTGTCAACGACTAGATCAATACTACCATAAAGATCAGGAGAAGTTTCTTCAGCTCGTAATGTAAGGAAGGAGAATGGGATCGTGACTTCAACCTTAGCGGTTTTATCTGAATAAACCTTTAAGTTGACATGTGCCGTCACTTCTTGATCATCAAAATATTTCTCTAACTTGCTGATTTTCTTGATGGCATAATCCCGGATCGCTTGTGTTACCTCGATATTTTCACCACGAACATTAAATTTGAACATAGTAATTATCTCCTTTCGCCTGGCAAAGCCAGTTTTAAGTTAAAGTGAAGGACCACTCTTCCACTTAGCTTTGTATTATTATTATAAACTTTTTAGAAGAAGTTGACAAACGATTATAACTTTCTAATGTGCTAACACAACCGCGAAAAACTGTTGTGGTTTATAGGGCAACAGACAGGAGATTGCATCATGTAGGGTACGCCCTGTTGTATACACATCATCGACTAGAATAATCGTCTTGTCCTGTATTAATTGTTCTATAGCCGTTTTATCTATTTCTTTTTTAATCTTTAAGACTGAATCCCGACTAAGTCTCATTGCTTTAGTTTGTTGACTCTGTTTTAAATCATCTTCAATGTGTTCTAAGATATCAAAAAAAGGCATCTTATTTTCTTCAAGAATGACTTTGTTTTGGTTGAATCCTCGTGCTTCTTCTCTCTTTGGAGAACTGACTAAAGGCACAATGACGATTTGTTTTGGATCGAGCTTCTCTGTTTTTAACATGCTATCGCTCGTTTTTTTGATAGCAGGAGCCAATACATGAACCATTCGAACGTCTCCCATTGTCTTAAAACGTTGAATCAATTCTTGTAAAACACCGTGGTAATGATAGGCTGGATAGATTTTTAATCGATGATGATCTCCTTTTTGTTTCCAATAAGCACAATTAGAACAGATATCCCCGTACAAATCACTATCAGGATTTATCAGTGATATTTTTTGCCCACAACACCGGCAGTGCGTCCGCTCATACTGTGCCTTCTTTAACGCCTCTAAGCACTCGTCACATACTCTCTTCTCACACTTTGGCCTAAAGCTCATCCAAAAATCGAATTGAAATGTGGAACTAATAGTATTATCACAAATCACACATTTCATTCAAAATACCTCCACTTTTATTGGGACATGTTGCGGTCTTCTTGTCTCTTTAAACGATTTAGGTAAACGATTTGCTTCTTTGCCCGTTTCATTGCTCTTGTTTGACCATTATGCAGCCAAATAACATCTCCTTTGGGTCGGTCAGGGTTTCTTCCTACCCTCCCAGCAATTTGGACAAGTGATTCCGTCGTAAAGGTCTCATTCTCGCTTCCTAAAACGATGACATCGATGTTTGGAAAGGTAACCCCTCGTTCCAATATCGTAGTGGTTAATATAAAACGATAGTTCCCATCATGCATCTTTTGTATCTTTAGTGGTCGCTCCTCATCCTCACTTGACACAGAAGTAAAACTCCAGGAAGGAAAGGCTTTTTGAATCACTGACTCCAATTTAAGCATTCTATTAATATCAGGCAGAAATACAAGAAAAGGATTGCCGCTATCATAATATCGGGTGAGTAGTTTAAGCAATCGGTAAGATAGTTTTAGCCGATCAATTGCCTGTTGCCACGGGCCAATATAAATACTACGTGGAACAGCTAGGGGATGCCCATGAAAACGACTAGGCAGCACACTTTGACTCAGTGTCTTTTCTTTAACTTGTTTGATCAAAAAAGATGGTGGTGTGGCAGTCAACCAAAGCCTAGAAGAGCATTCTTTACTTGCTAAATCTATAGCACGTTTAAGCATATCGCTATCCACAAAAGGAAAAGCATCGCCTTCATCGATGATAATCGCATCAAAGGCTCTATAGAATCGTATGAGTTGATGTGTCGTCATCATCATAAAAGGTTGAAACTCGTAAGGCTCCTCGCTACCACCATAAAGTAAAGGAATAGTAAGATCTGGAAAAGCGTTCTGATATCTCCGACGTAATTCAATACAAACATCAACCCGTGGCGAGACATACGCTATACACATCCCACTATCTAGCCCTTCTTTGATGGCCTGAAAAGACATTTCCGTTTTTCCTGCGCCAGTCACAGCCCAAACCAGATGAGATTGGCGATTTAAAAAAGCTGTTGTAACTTCCTTTGAAACACGCTCTTGAGCTGGACTCAAAGAAAACTCTGTCACTAATCTCGTTTCTTTATCCTGACTAGCTGATGCTAATGATGCTAGAGGCTGTGATAATGACACTAGTTTAGAACATGACTTGATACGGTGAAAAGGGAGACAATCTAAGCAATAAGTACAGTGAGATGAGCACTTACACGGTGTCGGATAAAAGCGACTAGGATCTTTATTACCACACCTTTGACATTTTCCATTAACAACTGCATCCTCTATGACTACAGCTTTGGTATTTTTTTCTATAGCGTCACTAATAGCTGCTCTCAAATCTGGAGAACACTCCGTTAAGACGAGACGTCTACCATATAGTTCGTTCATGAGGACATCTGCCACATTCATCTTTTTTTCTGGACCATTTATCTTACTTGTTTTACTTATTTTGATCGTTTTGTTTCTTTCATTTGTTTCATCTCTCTCATTTCTTTTATTAGTTTTATCAGTATCTGTTCCAGTTCTAGAATAATTCATCGATATCCCCTTAGAGCACTACAGCTAATATACCTTACCCAATCATCAATCATAGACAGCCCGATAGTCTGCTACACTATCATTTCTACAAAGACGACAAAAGTGTCTCATTTGCACAAAAAAAAGAATCTCAAATCGAGATCCTTCACCACAGTCGCTAGACTGTTATCACATATTTAATTTTGGCCTAAGGCATCAAAGTCCGTTAAGTAACCTTCTTCAGGTACTCTCGTCCATGTCACAGCCATCGCCTTCTCACCCAAGTGAGTGCCAATAACTGGTCCAAAGTAGGCAATACTAAACGAGACATCAGGGAATACTTCACTGAAATGGTCTTGCAATTCTTTTGCCTTTTCTGGGAAGTTAGCGTGAACGATAGTAGCACGATAAGTCCCCTCATTGCTGAAGGCATTTTTCATCAATTTTTCTAGCCGTTTATAGGCTTTCTTCTCTGTCCGAATTTTCTCAAATACCACAATATTGCCATCATCAAATGTCAAAATAGGCTTGATTTTAAGCAGTGTCCCAATGGCAGCAGCACTAGCCGTCAAACGACCACCACGTTGTAGATTAGACAGATCATTCACCACAAAATAATCATCTGTTAAATGACGCAATTGCTCTACACGCTTTACGATAGCTTCTGCATTATAACCAGCATCGATCAGTTCACGGGCGTACTGGAGTAAACGAGCTTGGACCGCACATGCAACTGTTGAATCAATTGGATAGATGACACTTTGATGATCATCTCCCCACTGGTTAGCGATAGTTGATACCGTTTGATAAGTGCCACTGATTTTACTAGATAAATGAATAGAAATAATGGCATCATAGCCTTGACGATCTAGTGATTCAAAGCATGAGATCAGTTCGCCAATAGCAGGTTGAGAACTTGTCGGAAAATGTTTGTCGGTTGCTAATAAATGGTAGAACTCAACAGAGTCAATCTCAGTTTCTTTATAAGAAGTCGTGCCAAATGTCACTGATAATGGGACTACCTCAACTTGCCAAGCAGCCTGTTGAGCCTTCGTCAAATAGGCCGTACTATCAGTTACTAATGCAATTTTCATAGGATATAGCTCCCCAATTCGTTTCTAATTTGAACTTTACCAACTCAAATTTCATTATATTATTAAAATAACATATTATCAAAATAACTTATCACATCAACAAAAAGCCAAAAATTAGGTAACCCCATAAAAATAACGTAGCTCTAGCAAATGATAATTACTTAAGAGTATAGCATAAACCCAAAAAGTTTTCATAGTTGTTGGTGTATGATGTTCTTTGCTATACTAACAGTAATTTCGAGGAGGAAATCGTATGGCAGATCTAACTATCAAGGAACTCAATTCCGCCGAGACAATCGTCAAAGGCTCTCGCTTTATCGGAACTATCATTCCTGTGGAGTCTGAAGAAGAGGCCACCATCCACTTGGAAAAAGTACGTAAGGAACATCAAAAAGCAAACCATAATTGCTTTGCCTATGTTATTGGTCCAGACGATAGTATCGCTCGTTGTAGTGATGACGGAGAACCGTCACAAACAGCTGGAGTCCCCATTTTGTCCGTCATTCAAAAGGAACATCTCCACGATGTCTTGATCGTCGTGACACGTTATTTTGGTGGTACTAAATTAGGAACGGGCGGGTTAATTAGAGCATATAGTGGTGCAGCCGCAACTACAATCCACCAATCCCAAATTGTTGACCGTATCGTCCACCAAGTTTTCCGGCTTACCTTTGATTATTCTTATATTGATCCTTTCTCTCATTTCCTACAACGACACCCATCACTCTACACTCTGAACCAAGATTATTTAGAACAAGTCACTTATCAAATGATTACCCCCTTGACACTCTATCAAGACAACCTCCAAAAGATCATTGAATTTTTCAATGATAATGTCAAAATTGTTCCCATCAAAAAAGAAACGATTGCTACACCTGTATAGGTCAGCAAATCGTTTCTTTTTTTTGATTTCTTCTACTCTTTTAGGCTTATTATTTTTAATTTCAGGCTTACTATTTCCACTTTTAGGTTTATTATTTCCAAAAGTCATCATAGACAGTAATAGGCAATTGCCGTTTATGTTCTGTCTTGTCATACCAGCTTTCAATTGTTTGAGCATCCTTATCAGAGACGTCTTTGCCCTCTAGATAATCATCAATAGCCTCATAAGTCACACCAAGAGCCTGTTCATCAGCAATAAGAGGCTTGTCATCTTCCAAATCAGCAGTCGGTACTTTGGTATAGATATCAGCAGGCGCCCCTAAGTACTTGAGCAGTGCCTTACCTTGACGTTTATCTAACCGCCATAATGGTAAAATATCTGCCCCACCATCACCAAATTTTGTGAAGAATCCTGTGACACTTTCTGCCGCATGATCCGTTCCAATCACTACCCCTGCATTAGCCGTCGCAATCGCATACTGAGTGATCATCCGTTGACGAGCCTTGATATTACCCTTATTGAAATCAGACACTGATGTCCCTGTTTCTTCAATTGATTGCACTGTAGCATCTACTGCAGGTTTGATATTGACCCGCAACGACACATCAGGATCAATAAACGATAAGGCTCTTTTAGCATCTTCTTCATCCGCCTGATTACCGTAAGGTAAACGAACTGCGATGAATTGATAACTTTCATCACCTGTCTCTTCTCTCAGTTCTGCTGCCGCAATATTGGCTAATTTAGCTGATAGTGAGGAGTCTTGCCCACCACTTATCCCTAATACGAATGTTTTTAGAAAAGGGTGTTTCAGGAGATACTCCTTCAAAAAATCGACAGAGCGTCTGACTTCTTTTTCAGGGTTGATCGACGCGCTGACTTTCAGAGCTTCTATGATTTCCTTTTGCTTTTCGCGCATTTTTTTGGCTCCTTTATTCTGATTTCTGATTTACTGACTGTTAGTAAGACTATGAGCTTCGTTATTAACGTTGACTCCTTAGCGTGTGACTTGACGACGACTTTGTTTTTTGAATTTTGCTTGTACTTTATCCAGTAAGTTCATCTTATGATCATATGCCTTTTGAGAGAGGTCAACAGGATATGGCTCTGGATTAAGTATCCGCTTATATTCATCCCAAAGGTTTGCTAATTGGACTTCCGCATAACGTTTGACTTCGTCAAGGTGTGGAATATCATAGACTAACTCCCCATTGCTGAAAATGTCTACTAATAGCGGCCGTGCCGAGAAATCTTTAATGGTCTTGTTGATATACGTATAGGTTGGATGGAACATATACAATTCATCTAATTCATTGGGTTCTTCATCCCAGAGTGCAATATAATCACCCTCTGATTTACCACCGTTATTATTGGTGATCCGCCAGACCTGTTTCTTACCAGGCGTCGTTATTTTTTCTGCATTGGAGGAGATTTTGATCGTATCGACCATTTGTCCGTTTTCATCCTCTATGCTAACTAATTTGTAAACTGCGCCAAGAGCTGGTTGGTCATAAGCTGTAATCAACTTCGTCCCAATCCCCCAAACATCGATTTTAGCATCTTGCATCTTCAAGTTTAGAACTGTCAATTCATCTAAATCGTTTGACGCATAAATCAGTGCATGCGGATAACCGGCTTCATCTAATTGTTGTCTCACTCTTTTAGACACATAGGACATATCGCCACTGTCGATTCGAACACCTTGGAAGTTGATCTTGTCCCCAAATTCATTTGCCACCTTGATAGAAGCTGGCACCCCAGAATTCAACGTATCATAAGTGTCGACGAGAAAAACGCAATCTTTATGGGTCTCAGCATAGGCTTTAAACGCTTTGTAATCATCACGATACACTTGTACTAGCGCATGGGCATGCGTCCCACTAGCAGGAATGCCGAATAATTTAGCAGCACGAACGTTTGATGTGGCATCGAACCCACCGATATAAGCGGCACGTGTGCCCCAAATAGCTGCATCCAATTCTTGAGCCCTTCTGGATCCGAACTCCATGATTGGATCCTTGCCAGCGACACTTCTAATGCGACTAGCCTTTGTCGCTATCAAAATATGAAAATTGACGATATTCAACAAAGCAGTCTCAACCAGCTGACATTCTGCTAGAGTTCCTTCTACCTGAACAACTGGTTCATTAGCGAAGACGAGATCCCCTTCGAGAACACATCTAATATTGCCTTTAAAACGGAAATCTCTCAAATATTGGATAAACGCTTTTGGGTAATCTTCTTCTGCACTCAAGTACTCTAAATCAGATTCTGAAAATCGTAACCCATCAATATATTCGATAATACGTTGCAAACCTGCGTTGACGGCATAACCATTTCCAAATGGTAACTTACGAAAAAAAACCTCAAAAACTGCCTTTCGTTCAGCAATTCCTTTCTCCCAATAAGTTTTCATCATATTGATTTCGTACAAGTCGGTATGCGTTGCTAAACTATCATCTTGATAATCGCAAACTGTCATCACCGCCACCTCATTTCCTAATATTTATAATAACACCCTGTTTTTTGATGACCAAAACTCAACTGACATGTGATGTGAGGATTACCTCTCCAAACACCTACTATTAAACCAGTAAAGCAACCACCATTCGATAAACTATTATACAACACTTTCAGGTAAAATTCTTTTGCTTACTCTTAATGACTGACTAATCAGCTCCACCTAATACATCTAATCGGCTTAGTGTAAGACGATGTAATTAGAGTCACTCTCTGCTTCTTCCAAGGTGATGCCTCTGACAGTAGATTCAGCTCTCATTTTTGACTTCTTAAACATAAATTTCCGTGCAAGCCACTGAAGAATCAAAACCGCATCCATTCTGGGTCTAAAATTTTTGATGTAATAAAGGTCATACTTCAATTTTTGTTCAACCGTTTTCGCTCTGAAGCCTAGTATATCGACAGGGTGAATCAAACCAGGTTTTGCCTTAAATCGCAAGAAATAGTCAGGGACTTGCGATTTGAATTGATTCGCAAAGAATGGTTGCTCAGGGCTAGGCCCAACAATCGACATACTTCCTTTCACAACACTGAATAATTCTGGAACGTGGGTCAAATGGAGACTAGCAATCCAATTTTTAGGTTGCTCACTCGTGTCTGCTTCAATCTCCCCAGTCTGTTCCAAGTCAGCTATACTGCCCTGCTTTTTGAAGATGTCTGAGTTAAACTTATAATGATAAAAGACTTGCTCATTTACCGTCAAAAGTTCCGTCTTTTGAAATACTGGGTCATTACTTTGGAGTTTCAAAATGAGCCAAGAAATCGCCACAACTGGTGCCATAACGATTGCTAACGGTAAGCTAATTAAGAGATCAATCATCCGTTTTAAAAATCGGTCGGTGCTAGCTCGTTCAAAGCCATTTCGTTCTAATAGGCAAACATATGGATTACTGATTAGTCCCGCTGTAGCTGCAGTCAATTGAATCGTATCGCCATCAGAGATGATACCCTTGTTATTTCGAATTAACAACCGTTTGATCTTTTTCTCATCCGCATCTGTGATAGCTGATTTTAAATAAACAGCATCATATTCTTTTATATGATCTCTCAAATTATAGTAAAAATCTCCGATTATAATGTGGCTGATCAGCCCATCAAAGCCAAAATTAGGATGTTGTTGCAGCATCGTGTCAATGTCTTTCTCAAATCCAATAACAGCAATACGTTGTCGGGGAATGAATCTGAGTAATAACCGTCGTGCCACTAATCGCCAGGTGACTATCAGAATTGATGAGAATACAAAATAAAGCAATAAAACCCATCGTGGCGTCCTCATCGCGTCGGTGATAGCCGTCAAGCTCATCATGACAATAACCGTCAGAAACTGATTCATGACTAATCTAACGACCAGATCTGGCTTTCTCATTTTGGTCAGATCATAGGTACTTGATCCTACTTGGATCAATAGAAATCCTATTAAAGTCACCCAAAAAACAAGGTGGAATTGTTCGGGGAAAATGTGGTCAAAATTGTAGCCATATCTGACAAAATAAGCCAGAAAAAGACTAATGATATAAACCACACTATCTCCTATTGCTAAGATGATATTGATCATCCGCTGTCTTTTTTGCTGTGAACGATTCATACTGTCTTGTCCTTTCATTGCCTTTTCAACAGTTAGGTCAGCTACTATTGACTATTGTTTTTACAATTTGATTTTGTGGCGTTCTTATTGTCCTTCTTATAAACCCTTTTTAGAGTTCTTTCTAGATCTCTTTTTTGAATTCTTTTGGAACGCTCTATTAAACGCTCTATTAGAAGTCCACTAGCTTTTTAGCTTCAATACCATCATTTTAGCATATTTAGAGGACAAGGCTTAACCAAAGCTTGATTTTTTCTTAACAAACCCAATCACTAACTTAAGAAATTCTTATGATTCATCTATCAATCTCTAAGAACTTTTGCTATAATTAAGGGAAGGTCCTTTAAGTTGATCCAGTGAGATCGATAAGGTGTTAAGTCAAACAACTTTGGGGGCATTCTGTGCTCTTTTTTTTGTGCCTTTTTGGACCTACATAACCAAGGAGGGAAAACAATGCAACATACAAAAACACAAGGTGTTTCAGGGTATTTACCAGATGAGCGCCCTACAGCAGGTAAATTGGTCTTATTCGCAATCCAACAGATATTAGTCATGTTTCCGGCTACTGTCATGGTCGCATTACTTACAGGTTTCCACGTTTCAACTACGATTTTTGCGAGTGGATTTGCAACACTCTGTTTCTTATTTGTTACCAAAGGTAAGATTCCATTATACTATGGATCCAGTTTTTCTTATATAACAGCAATCGTTGGGATTACTGGTGGAGTCGGTGGCATCACTATGGGTGTCAATGCTCCTGATGAACTCATTTCCCAAGCGCAGTTTGGGATTATCGCATCCGGATTTGTCTCAATCTTAGCAGGGATTATCGTCAATCGTTTTGGCCAAGATAAAATCGAAAAATTCTTGCCACCTACTGTTACTGGTAGTATTGCAATCATCATCGGGCTTTCTCTAGCAGGGAGTGCTTTAACTGGAGCTCTTGGTTATGATGCTGCTACCAACACGACTGATACTCACTCAATCATCGTTGCTCTAGTCACTTTAATCAGCACGATTTTATTCTCTGTTTACGTCAAAAATGGCGTTTGGGGACAAGTCCCAATATTACTCGGAATGGCCATTGGCTATGTCTTAAGCCTCTTTTTCGGAATGGTTAGTTTTGAAGGACTGTTTGATCAGTCTTTCGTTCAAGTCCCTCATTTTACATTGCCAACGCCTAACATGGGTGCCGTCTGGGCAATCATGCCGATAGCAATTGCAACAATTCCTGAATCGACAGCTCACTTATTCCAATTAGATATCTACGTTAATAATCTGGCTAAAAAACGTAGAGTCACAAAGAAATATAATATTGCCGACAAATTAGGCCTCAACTTGGTTGGTGATGGCATCGGCGATATTGTTAGCTCATTATTCGGTGGTCCAGCTGGAACCAATTATGGGGAAAACATTTCAACAATGGCCATCACTAATAACTTCTCAGTTTGGGTACTCGGTTGTGCCGGGGTCATCACGATGTTGATTTCTTTCATCAGCCCTTTATCAACACTCGTCAACAGTGTTCCTAGCCCTGTAATCAATGGCGCTGGTATTTACTTGTTTGGTGTTATCGGAGCACAAGGAATCGCTATTATCATCAACAAAGGTGTCGATCTCTTTGACTCTAAAAACTTAGCAATCATTGCAACGATCTTGATCATCGGTTTAGGAGGTTCTTTTGCCTTTCCTAATGGGATGATCCCTGTTGGTAATACACCACTACCTGCTATTGCTACTGCTTCTATTTTTGGGATACTATTGAACATCTTACTGAGTATCGATTTTAAATCGAAATCTCCACAATAAATCTGAAATAAATCTGATAAAGCTCACAAGATTACTCGCAATTACTCGCATTACCAAAACTCGTGTTACTAGAGCTACTTAAGATAACTTGACGAATTACTCATTGAAAAGACTGGAACAACGGTTCTAGTCTTTTTTTGTCTAAATATAGTCTCAAAATATGTTCTCAAACTCGTTTGACATTTCTGTAACCATGTTTTAAACTTAGGCGTAGAAAACATATGGTTATTATAACTAGATATAGTGGTTATTATAACTACTTAACATTTTTAACATTTTTAACATTTTTAACATTTTTAACATTTTTAATTTTTTACTGCTTTTACTATTTTTGACCACAAGGAGGATTGTATGGCTGATCGGATAATAATACTTTTGGAGCGTTCTTTACCCACTTGGAATGACCTTCCTGCAATGCCTTTGTTTAACCAACAAGTTGTTGATTATGTCAACGAACAATTGGGACCCTATCTTTTGAAGAATCAAAAACTGACTTCCACTATGATCCAAAACTACACGAAATGGGAAGTCTTGCCCAAACCAATCGGTCGTAAATATGATCGATTGCACATTGCACAGATCATCGTGATTACTATCTTGAAACATATTATTCCACTGGAAGATGTCCATAGTGGCATCAACTTGATGGTCCAACTAGTTGGCCATGAGGAAGCATATGATAGCTTCATCAAAACCTTGTCTGAAAGCACCAAACGAACATTTGAACCACTTCTAGACCCAACGCTACCAAGCTACCGCTATAGTGGCTTTGAAATATCCCGCAAACTTGTTGCTATTGCGGCAATTTCTGATGCTTACAGTCGGATGCTACTCACTGAGATGATTCTGGAAAAACAAGGAATCAGAGGATTATTAAAGGAGACTCACTAATGCCAACATTTAAGATTGTACTCGACTCATCTTCAAATTTTGATTTTGAGTTAGCTAAAAAATATGATATCGAACTGATTCCATACAATATCCAAATGGATGAAAAACATTATAAGGATCTTGTTGATATCACAAGTCGGGAATTTTTCCAGAAAATGGGCGCTTGCCATACTCTAAAAACAGCGATTCCTAGTCCACAAAAAATAGGAGATTTCTTGACTGACCTAGAGTCAAAAGGAGTGACACAAGTTTTATTTATCACGACCTCTCAAAAATTAACTGGAATGCAAGATTTAGTCCATCTCGTAGCTCGAAGCCACCCCACTTTAGAAATAGCAGTTGTGGACTCAAGACAAGCTGGTGCGACAGTTGGTTTGATCGGTATTTATGCTGATAAACTCCGTTCAGAAGGTAAAGACTTTAACACCGTAGTTGATACACTCAACCGCAAGCTTCCAGATGCTTCTATCCATGCCCTATTTAGGACATTAGAGTACGTCATCCGTGGAGGTCGTTTAAGTAAAGTCAAAGGTGCTATTGGGATGATGTTGAAGATCCAACCTGTCCTGACTATTTCAGATGGTGAGATTACGATTACTGAAAAAATGCGAGGTATTAAGCGAAGTCGTAAGCAGTTGATTACCAACATTCGCAAAAAAATAGCTAGTGGTCGTCCTTATTATTTTGCCCTGTTCTCTGGGGACAATGAAGAAGAACTCGCTATCTTAAAAACAGAATTAGATGACGTGATTGCTAAAGCAGACGTGTACTTTGAAAAAGAATTCACGCCTGTACTTGGTGTCCATGGTGGCCCAAATGCTATCGGAGCATCAGTATTCTTTACTGATTGATACGTTTATTCTAATAGTTGGAGTCACTTGATTTGTTCGTGTTTCTTATATTTCTCGTGCTATCACTTTAAAATAAAATGAGACTACAAGCTAACATGAGATTACAGCTGTAAAAACGGAAAGAGGGAGAAAATCTTCAACGATTTTCTCCCTCTTTGCTATTTAGTAAGACATGTGTATTTCAGCTGGTGTTTCTTCTTCAAATTGACTTTGATACAGGTCGGCATAGAAGCCATTTGCTGCTAATAGACTATCATGCGTACCGTGTTCGATGATATTACCATCTTGCATCACTAAAATCAGATCTGCATTTTTGATAGTACTCAATCTGTGAGCAATCACAAAACTTGTGCGCCCTTCCATCACTTTATCCATTGCTTCTTGGATCAATTTTTCAAGTCGTGTATCAACCGAACTGGTAGCTTCATCCAATATAAGAATATCCGGATTTGAAATGATCGCACGTGCTATCGTCATCAATTGTTTTTGCCCCAGTGAGATATTGTTAGCTTCTTCATTGATTTCCATCGAATAGCCACCAGGTAAGGTTCTGATAAACCGGTCAACGTTGGCGATTTGGGCTGCTTCTATCACTTCATAGTCAGTGGCATCTAAATCACCAAAGCGGATATTCTCCATGATAGTCGTCGAATATAACCATGCATCCTGAAGGACCATCCCAAAATGACGTCTCAAATCCAGGCGGCTAATTGTTTTCGTATCGACACCATCAATCTTGATGCTACCTCCATCGACATCATAAAAACGCATCAGAAGGTTGATCAGAGTTGTTTTCCCTGCACCCGTTGGACCAACGACTGCAACGGTCTCACCTGGTTTCACCTTAAACGAAACATCTTTCATCAGTGGTTGATCTTTCTTGTAACCAAAACGAACGTGTTCGAAAGAAACGTGGCCTTTGACTTTACCAGGTAAGTGGGCTGTCACTTTATCTTGATGATCGTTTTCTTCATCTAAGAAGTCGAAGACACGAGTAACTGCCGCTGCTGCACTTTGAATCATCCCACTTAATTGTGAAATCACAGTGATAGGTTGGTTGATTTGCCAAATATATTGAACAAAAGCTTGTAGATTACCAACCGTTAGCGAGCCATTGATAACACTGATTCCACCTAATATGGAGACTAGTATATAGGCTAAGTGAGTTACCGCTCCAAGGCACGGCATGATTAGGCTTGAAATGAAATTAGCCTTAAAGCCATACTCACACAACCGTTCATTTCTCTTTTTAAATCCCTCAACCGATTCCTCTTGTTTGTTATAGACTTTGATCTCAGTAAAGCCAGAGAGTTGTTCTTGGGTATAACCAAATAAATCCCCCAGTGAATCGGCTTGATTTTTAAATGTCGGTTGCGAATATTTAATAATATAACGAGCAATATAGTAAGAAATTGGCACAATAGCAGTGACCACTAAAGCAAGTTTCCAGTCTAACAGTAGCATTGCAATGACGGCAAATAAGATGCTCAATCCACCAATAAAGAACTGCATGAGTGATTGTTGCAAGGCGTTCGTGATCGTGTTGACATCATTTGTCATTCTACTCAACAAATCACCTGCTTGGTGGCTATCAAAATAAGAAACAGGAATCTGGTTTGTTTTTTTAGAGATATCATTTCTGAGGTCGTACATAGCTTTTTGAACCACGTTAGTCAATAACCATTGACTCACATATTGTGAGACATGGTATAACATCCCTCTAAAGAAATAAACGACTGCTATGATTAATATGTAGTGATAGTTGATTGCAGCTCCAGGTTCTTGACGAGCGATTGCCACGACATTTGCTGCAAGTTCAGTGAAGGCTAGACCAATGATAAAAGGTTCTAAGACCGACGCGACTGTCATGACGATTGTCGCAAAGATAGCACCGATAAATTGCCCTTTGTAACGTTTTAGGTAAGTCCACAACCGGACGAATGCTGTCATATTTTTCATCGATTGAGTTCCTCCTGACTAAGTTGAGACGAGGCGATTTCATAATAAATTGGTGAGGTCTTCAGCAATTCTGCATGCGTTCCTTTTGCAGCTATCTCTCCTTCATCTAACACGATGATCAAGTCTGAATGCATGATCGATGCAACCCGCTGCCCCACAATAATGGTCGTCGCTGTTCTAGTTTCTTCTCGTAGTGCTTTTCTTAAAATAGCATCCGTTTTGAAATCGAGTGCTGAGAAACTATCGTCAAAAATATAAATATCTGGCTTCCCAATAATAGAACGAGCAATCGATAACCGTTGCTTTTGACCACCGGATAAGTTGCTACCACCTTCTGCCAACGATGTATCATACTTGGTTGTTAAGCGTTCAATAAAGGACCGTGCTTGAGCAATATCTGACGCTTCTTCAAGTTCGTGTTGTGTTGCATTATACTTCCCAAACCGTAAATTTTCAGAGATTTTACCTGAGAATAACAAAGCTTTTTGCGGTGTAAACCCGATCTTTCGACGTAAGGTTTTTAACGAGTAGTCACGGACATCAACATTATCTACCAACACTTGTCCTTTGGTCACATCATAGAACCTTGGAATCAATTTGACGATTGTCGATTTCCCTGACCCTGTTGAACCAATAAATGCAACTGTTTGACCAGGCTTAGATTTAAAGCTAATGTTTCTTAACACAGGTTCATCCGCATCAGGATAAGCAAAGTCCACATTTTTGAATTCTAAATAACCATGCGTTTCTGTTTTGGTCACTGGATTTTCGGGTACCTTGACTGAAATTGGAGCCTCCATAACCTCTTTCAATCTTCTCGAACTTACAGCTGCTCTTGGATACATCATAAAAATATTAGCAAATAGCATGAGAGAAAATAGCGCGTGAAAAGCATATTCAATAAAGGCGACCAAATTACCAACATCAAGTGACCCTGCACCGATATAACCAGCCCCGAGCCACAGAATCGCAATAATCACGACATTGATGATGAAAGAAAACGCAGACGGTGTCACTGCCATCCAACGGAACAAAGTAATCGATACTTTTTCATAACGCTTGTTGACATCTTCAAAGCGTTTCTCCTGGAATTTTTCCCGTCTAAAAGCGCGGATGACCCGAAGACCTGTGATATTTTCCCGTTGAATCCTATTGATTGTATCTAGGTCCGTTTGTTGTTCCTCTGATAACGGACGAGTCACTTTAGAAATCCATAGGACCATGAATAACGTTATAGGAGCAATCGGCGAGATAGCAATCCCTAACTCAGGAGACGTCTTGATGATCATCGTTACTGCAAAAACGATCATCAACGGCGCTGCTAACCCTTGCCGAAAAAGTAAATCAATAAACTGCAACAACATAAACGCATCAGTCGTTATCCGCGTCCCAAGAGACGGAACCCCGAACTCCTGAAATTCATGATGCGAAAGCTGCTGCATTTTTGTATAAGTATCATTTCGAATCTCCATCGTCACTAAATTGGACATCTTTGCCACTGACCAAGACGTCAGGACACGACCAAAAGCACCTGCAATAGCAATCCCCGCCATAAAAATGCCATACCGATATAAAGCACTCGTGTCTTGCGGAATAATAGCTTTATTGATCATTTGTGCTAATAAAGTTGGCAAGCCTAACGTTACAAAAACAAACGCCAACTGCCCTATCAAAGCCCCGACCATATAACCAGGATAAGCTTTGATGTACTGCCATAAAAATTTCATTCCCTATTTCCTCCCCTTACTATTTTTTGCCAAAAAAAGAGAGTTACCATAATTGGTAAATCTGATGATCATTCAAGAATCTTTTAAAATTAGTGCAACTACACTTGCCACGAACAGTCCTTAACTATAATGAATCAACTTACTGTTCTTAGTGATTGGTTGTTAGTAATTCATTTTTAGTAATTCATTCCTGATAAGTAGTTATTAGGTATGAATTACTAGGTACTAGGCACTAGTCCTTAGTTACTAGCTACTAGCTACTAGGAACTAGTTATTGAACACTAGTTCTTATTTTCAGAAAAGCATTTATTATATTTTGTATATAGTGTCATATAATAAAAACGACTTTAAACTGACGAGTTGATCTCCGTCACTTTAAAACCGTCTCTGTGGGACTACTAACTTCCCTCAAAATGCTACTCTATCATAAATATACTCATTATGTAAAGGGTTGAAGCTATTTCATAGCAAAAGCTCATTTTTGAAGATTTTCCCTGTTGTTTATAAAAACTGCTTTATGAATTTATGGAAAGTTAGCTTGACATTCTAAAACAAGATGTTTATGATTTGTATGTAAAGTTAACTTTCCATACAAACTGTTTAGCTAATGAAAAGAGGTGCAGACAATTGTGAAAAATACTTTAGGCCAGTTGCGTAAAGATCGCGGACTTAGCCAAGAAGAGCTTGCAGATATACTAGAAGTTTCTCGTCAAACCATTGGATCATTAGAGAACGGCAGATATAACCCATCCATCCTTCTTGCGTTCAAAATTGCCCACTATTTCGATGTATTGATTGAAGACATTTTTATTTATGAAGGAGAGAATATTGATGCAAAGTAAACGTTTTTTAGTTGAAATCAGCAAATTATTACTGACAGTTTTGATAACCGCTCTATTCTTCACGTTAGGATTCTCCATCTTTCGTGAAGAGACCTACGCTTCTGCGCTCATTGGAGTTTCAGGTGGTATGCTTGGCGTTTCCCTTTTTCAAGCCACGAAAGTATTTTCCTATATGAAGGCTCCACAAAAAATGAAACGCGATAACATCAACCATAAAGATGAAAGAAACCTACAAATCTTAGCACACTCCAAAGCATCAAGCTTTGATCTGGAAACGTTCATTTTGCTGGGATTAACTGCCTATACGATCTACACTGACAATGTCGGTTACGTTTTGATTATTGGTGTATTATGGTTCAGTAGAATTATTTCTTTGCTTTATTTTGTCTACAAAAACAATAAAACACTGTAGTCTGTGCTAGCAAACACTAGTAATAAGGTTACAGAACTTTATCATGTTTTATGGGATTTTACTGAGTATATTGGGAATTATTGCGACTTATTCAGTCCTATTGCTAATTTTCCTAATTAAACACTGTCGTCAGCAAGAATAGCACGTAGACGACTAAAAGGAGCAATCCTTCTTTTTTAGTGATTTCTTCCCTTTTTGTATTGAACACCAGATACAATATGAACAGTAAGATTACTATAGCAATTGGGATTTGAAATCTAAAAAATATGCTTGAGACTGCAATACCCGATGACGTCATTGCTGCTGGAACTCCTAACACTAACAAAATATTCATGATATTAGCACCAATAATATTTCCAAAAGCTAAACCACCATAGCCCTTACGAGTCGAAGAATACGAGGTACTCAATTCTGGTAAACCTGTCCCAAGAGCTACGATAGTTGAAGCAATAATAGCTTCTGGGACATTGAGTCGCACTGCCACTTCTTGGACACTGGAAACTAATAAGGACGCACTAACAGCTACAACAATAGCTGAAACAAGAATAATGGCTATTGTCTTTACTAAGTAAGCAGGCTCAACTTTTTCAGTTGCTTTAGCTGGTTTCACTTCTTGTATCTCAGAAGTGTGACTCTCGATAGTTTGATTCTCAAAAGCGTGATTTTCAATAGTTTGATTTTCAACATCTGAAGCTTTAGAGGTTGTGCTAGACCTACCACCTTTCTTTTTCTTGAAAGATAGGATCAAGTAAATTGGCAAAGTGATAACCGTTAATATTCCCCATAGACGGTTTAAGTGGCCATCTCCAAAAGGTTGGCTCATATTAAAAGCAAATAAATACATTACTGCGATGAGGGCAATCAAAAACATCAACCTCTTCGCAGTCTTTTTTTTGACTGGAATCGATCCAGCTAAAGTAGCAACCCCTAAAATAAGCGTGCAATTGGTAATGATCGACCCAATTGCATTCCCTATCGCAATATCCGAACTACCATTAAAGATGGAGAGAATTGCCGTTGACAATTCTGGTAAACTCGTCCCTAAAGACACGATAGTCGCTCCAATAATGACATCAGAAATACCTATTTTTTTAGATAAATCTACCGCATTATCCACCAAAAAATCTGTCGCCTTAGATAAGCCTGCTAGTGAGATAATAAAAATCAGTATAATAAAATAAATCGATAAATTTTCCATAAATACCCCCATATTTCCTCCATAAAAAAAGAACCAAAGCAATCGAAAAACATCCTCCCGCCCTGGAGAATAGTTCCTTGAAAGACTTGGCCCAACCTAGTCTATATTAACTTGTTGACTCAATTATAGCATGTAGTTACTGTAAATTCTATCCTTTATTTCACTCAACTCATATCCGCTCATCTATCCGTTCAGCGGCGATATATCAACATATTCTATACGGAATACGGGATTTGAACCCATGACCTCTTGCTCCCGAAGCAAGCGCGCTACCAAGCTGCGCTAATTCCGTCAATTAGGAAACAAATCGATAATAGTACGCAAAAAGTATGATGTCAACTTTTCTTAAAGGATGACATCACACTCTTATCTCTATCGGCTTTAAAGTTGTTTCAGCATACTTCTGAAGGGAGTCTAAACACTAGTAAGTTCAACTAAACGTTTATTCTAATAACGCTAAGTCGTAAATGGTATAGTCACACCGATAAACAAATAAATACTGACCATCAATCAAAAATCCCGTACTTTTAGGCACGTCAGTGCTATACATCGACACTTTATCCCCAGAATAGGTAGCTAGTGGTGTGCCATTTTGGCTTCTGATCAACAAGACTTTCTGTTTCCCTGTAAAGCTATTTTTGAAATCATTCACCATCGTATTGATGACCGGAACGCTACGATCTTGGTTCTTAATATCAACGGTCTCCGCATATTCTTCATACACATTTTCTAGTCCAGTTTCAGCAACAATCATGGAAGATCCGACATGGTGCATTTCATTGCTACCCACTGTGATTTGAATCACATCACCTTTTTCAGTCGTTTCGCCATCCGAACTATCAAATGTGGTATCACGTTCAATCTTGACAGACTTCCCTGCGATTTGATCAATCATCTGACTTTCTTCATCATAAGTTTGAACGACCATATCCAAGCCTTTAAAGTTTTCTTCAAAGCCTACAAACCACATTTTGATATCTTGACAACCTGCTAACGCCAACGCACAAATAACAGCGGACACTATGACTAGCATTTTTTCTTCATAACAGATGTCCCCTTCTCTCTATTTATTCCACCCACTCTATTCACTCTACTCTATGTTATAAAGTTTACAAGATTTCCCATGGGAGAACCATACTCCTCTAGTTGTATCTTATAGATGTCTCTTATTTTTATTTTAATCAACTCTTCTTTTAAACAAATCTAAAGTGGTTAGGCATAAAATATTCACATTTTTCTCCTATTATTGTATCAAACATCAAGAAAGGAACGTGACTGAAATGACAACTGAACACACTAAGACACCTAAAAGAGCAAACAATACGGTATATAATGCGATAGACAATACAGTAGGATCAGAACCTTTTTTAGTGAAAGAGTTGGAGCAAGATATCAAACAATTTGGCGATTTTGACGTCTTGGCAATTTTCGAATTTGTTAAGGGTGCAAAACACTACATCGACTACTTATTTCGCGGTGATTCGCATGTGTTTACTCGAGCAACAAATTTTGAAGAACAAGCTGATGTCATTTCCGCCAAAAAATTATTATCGACGTTAAAACATCAGAATATAAATGCTCTAGCCTAATTTATTTTACAAATAGAACATTTGTTCGTATACTCTAGTTAAGATTCTTTAATTTTAGACGATCTTAATAGAGGAGGACTAGCAGATGACTGTAGCACAAATCGCCTACCACAAACCACAAACAGATGCTTTTGAAAAATTTTACTTTTCTCTCAGCCGTTACCCAAGACCTTTAGCTTATATCCAATCTACATTCGTTGAAACCATGGAAAAAACCGGCGTCCCTGCTTTCAAGCTCCCCAAAAAGTATAGTGCCAATCACAAAGATGCCTGGTTCGTGTTTAAGTTATATAAAAAAGACTACGGTCATATCTATCTCTTTGACCGTGTTATCGTCGACGGCTTACCTTTCTACCAATTTGACCCTGACAAAGACTACAGCCACTGGTATGCCCCACAAAAGAAAAGGTTGACGGTCTAATACCGCACAAAAAGACCGCATCTAAGGCAAAGAAGATGCGGCCAGTGTTGGTGATCAGGTTTCCCTGTCACAATTCATTCTATCGGAGTTGACAATCTGTATCAATCATAAACTATATGAAATTTGTAATATCCGACTAAACTCTGAGAACACTTACCTTGAAAAGCTATTGGGTAGGTGTTTTTTTGAGAATTCTTCAGTAAACTCTTCCTTCGACATAACCGCAGTCTAAAAAAATTCTGAAGGCTTTTCGATTATTTCACAATCGTTTGTCAGCAACAACTCAGTGTGCAAGCTAAGAGGATCACTTCTTGACTAGAACAGAACAATTTACAGAACAAAAATAAAAAAACAGTCTTAGAAATTCGTTAAGACTGGCTTAACAACAAGGTTTCTAAGACTACATACAAAAAATATAATGGGCTGTGAGGGGTTCGAACCCACGACCCGCTGATTAAGAGTCAGCTGCTCTACCAACTGAGCTAACAGCCCAAATCTCGTAACATCAAAATATGCTACGAGAACCATTTTACTCTAAATGAGAGGAAATGCCAACCCCAAAACTCAAAAATGTTCTGTAAAATAAAGCGGTTGTATTTCAGCCAACCATTTGCCCAATACTATCTCTTGTTCTGGCGCTAGATGATCACTATGATCGAAGAGCCATTGGTCTATCGATTGGTATCCTAGTAATAAACCACTTAATTCGCTGATTGATAGTTTCGGCAATGTAACACCCGTTTTGGAAGAATCATCGCATTTAGTAACGTGATTCTTTTCCAATACATACACTCCTGTATTCCAAGGTGCAAAGCAATCTTCTACGGGCAAGAATACTCGCTCTGTCACAGGATGTGCTTTTAAGAAAATAGCTAAGAAATCTATAACAGAGACGATTCGACCCATAAAAGGTGTTACCAACTGGTAGGTCACATGTGGGTCATTCAAATAGCTTCCTACTTTTTGTGATGGTTTCACTGTTCCTTTGATAGAGAAGACATTTGAACGGTGACTATATAAAAAACGCCATAAGGTTTCATCTGCTACGACTGAGCTCGCATGGTATTCAGTAATCGTAAAGGTCGTTTCTTCTCGTCCGTAAACACAAAAGCCTTTAATGTCATCATCATCGTCAAGCGCAAAGGCTATGAAGTCATTTGGTTGTCTTCTCATCAACCGTTCCCACCAGAATTTTTCCCGTTTTAATCTTCCATAGTCTTTAGCAACTTCTTGGTTAAAATAGCTAATCAGCTGTTCAAATGTCACACCATTTTGGGGTTTTGGATCTAACTGACTAGCGTCGCTCTCTATCATCAGTTCGCTAAATTTTTGACGTTTGACGTGATAGAGTTCTCGCTCACCAGTAATTTCACTATTGACGTTCCCCTTGATTTCGTTATAAGGAGCACGTAACTCGTAATGGAGTGTATCAAAGGCTAATTCCCAGCCAAAATGGCGGTAGTAGCCTTGAGAAAAGGGCTCTAAGAAGGAAACGAGCTGGCCATTCTGATGCATCTGTTCTAATGCAGTGGGGATAACTCGCTTCATGACACCACGTTGACGGTATTCGGGATAAACAGCTACAAACCCGACACCAGAAGCCGGAATAATCTCACCATATAAATTCAAGTGAAAGGGAATAATCGATAATTGTCCCATCAATTGGTCATTGTCATATTCCCCAATATTTTGCACAATCGTCAGCATTTCCCGAAAATCTACTAACTTATTGCCACTATATGGTCGCGCAAAAGCATAATTGAATAGTGACACAACATCCTCATTACGATCGTTTGGGATCATGATTGGATCTGACATCTCATTACCTCATTTTCGTTAATTATTATGACGATATTTGTCCATGATTTCACTGAAGATATCGGCTGCACGTGGTGGTGTATAAGTGATAGCATTGGCTCCAGCTTTGATTGCTGCTCTAATCGTGTCATCTGTTGGACCACCGGTTGCAATAATCGGAAACTCTGGGCCCACTTTTTTACGGATTGAACTGACAATCTCTGCTGTTTTCTTGGCACCAGAAACATTTAGGATAGAAACACCAGCTTCGATTTTTTCCAAATAATTAGCTCTTTCATCTACTACTGTTGAAATAATTGGTACATCAACTACTTTTTTGATTTCAGCAATAGTTTCTAAATCAGTTGGGGCGTTAACGACAACCCCATAAGCACCCATCAATTCTGCTTGTAAAGCAATTTGAGCAGATCGTGGCCCGTTTGTGAGACCACCGCCAACGCCAACAAAAACAGGAACCGATGCTGCTTCCAAAATTGCATGGTTAATCGCCAATTGTGGTGTAAATGGATAAACTGCAATCACTGATTGGGCATTATTGTTTTTGATGATGGCAACATCTGTTGTAAAAATAAGCGATTTGATGCGGCGTCCCAAAATAATAATACCTGAGGCTTCGCTGATCGATTCTGGGACAGAAATCATTCGTGACCTTAATTTTGAGGATACAACTGGCGTATATTTTTTAGTTTTTTGACTTTCTGTGTGTTCGCCGTTCATTGTTTTATTATCATTCACTTGGATTGACATAATCAAACCCTCCTTGGATTGTACGGTGTAAATGCCCACCGCAAGCTACGGTTCCAATTGTTGTTTCCTTTTCCACCTGATAGTTACACCTGAAAGTATTTACCTATTTTTTAAGACGATTACGCCGTATGGTGCCAATGAAACCTTGCCATTTTTTACCGTATTATTATCGTTTTCGATGACGATTTCCCAACTAGGTGAGACCTCTACATACACGTCTTTGTTCTGCCCGCTAAGGTTGCACAAGACGAAGGCTCGCTCGTTATCCCACCGTCGTTCATACACATAGGTCTCTGTTTCGCTTGCCACTAATTCCCAATAGCCATATAAAAATAAATTTTCTTTCTTTAAATCGAGTAGCTTTTGATAAAAATAGAAAATCGATTCCTCTTCTTTTAATTGGTCTGCAACGTTGAAACCGTTCTCAGCATTAGCTTTGATCCAAGTTGATTGATTCGCAGAAGTGAAGCCTACGTTGGGCGCCTCATCCGTCCATTGCATCAATCCTCTGGCCGCTAATTTATGCGTTTGATTCAAGTTTGAAATGATTTTCCAATCCGCATAGCCCAACTCATGTGACCTTGCCACAAAAGAATGAACATCTGCTGCCGGGAAATCAGAAATACTATCAAATTGCAGATTTTGCATGCCTATCTCTTCACCATAATAAATTAATGGGATGCCTTTTTGCAGATACATGGCGGCCCCCAACATTTTCGCACACTGGGACCGATTAGCAGTGTTAGTCGTGCCAAATCGTGTCAAGGCTCTTGCCATATCATGGTTACTCAAATATAGAACTGGGCCACCATTTTCAGCCATAGCATTTTGCCACTCGACCATGGCATGTTTAAACCCTTCAATATCCCATTCGCCTTCTTGGAACCCCCAATCAAGTCGGTGATCCTTCATTTCTCCACGTTCAAAGAAATAGCGAAAAGTGATGACAGCATCACAACCACCATAGTCAGGATCACAGTACCAATTAGCTAATCCTGGATGTGCTGAGCTGGCTTCTCCGATAACAAAAGCATCAGGATAATCTTCTCGTATAGCATCACGCCACTCTTTCATATACTGATTGACACGAGGTTTATTAGAATAATGCTCCTCAGCTATCCCAATTTCTCCAGGAGCAAGGTAGTCAAGATCAGGATAACCTGCTGTCTTATCGATATGGATGAAGGCATCGACTCGGAAACCATCAAGACCCTTCGCTAGCCAAAACTTGGCGATTTTTGTCATCTCGTAACGAACATCTGGGTTAGCCCAATTTAAATCGGGCATGTGCTTATCAAAGAGGTGGAAATAGTATAAATCCCCATTTGGTTCTTTTTCCCAGGTTGAGCCCCCAAAAAAGGATTGCCAATTATTAGGCGGCAGCGTCCCATTCTCTTTCCCTGCTTTAAACACATAAAAGTCGCGATAAGGACTGTTTAGATCCGTGATTGCTTCTTGAAACCACGGATGCTGATCCGACGTATGATTAACCACAAAGTCAAAAATGACTTTGATTCCATGGGCATGAGCTTCCGACAACAATCGTTCCACATCTGCCATCGTGCCAAAACTAGGATCAATCCGATAATAATCTGCTACGTCATAGCCGTTATCAATTTGAGGAGACATATAGATTGGGTTGAGCCATATCATATTAATCCCCAATTTTTCAAAGTAGTCAATCTTGTTAATAATGCCTTCTATATCTCCTGCACCATCTTGGTTACTATCTTTGAAACTTTTAGGGTAAACTTGATAGATTTTTAAACGGTGCCACCATTTGACTGCCATACTGATTCTCCTTATAACATCTTTTCGATGTCGTTGCCTACAAAGACTTTATCCGTCATCACCAAGATAGGCCTTTTAACGAGCATCCCATTAGTTGCTAACAACTGATATTGTTCTTCTTCACTCATTTGTTTTAATTTATCTTTAAGACCTAGCTCACGATAGACCGTTCCACTGGTATTGAAGAAGCGTTTTAAAGGAAGTCCAGAGAGTTTTCGCCACTGCTTGAGTTCAGCTACCGTTGGGTTTTCTGTTTTGATATTTCTGTACTCAAATGGTATGCCTTTAGCTGTCACTTCTTTTTCGATGCGTTTACTAGTACTACAGTTTGGATATCCTACAAATGTTGTCATATGACCTCAATATCTCCCTTATTACTTTTGACTGGTTACAAGAACTCTTTTTTGAATCGTTTTAGCTAACGTATATCCCATATTCAGTAATGCTCTGTCCTTACCAATGGGAGCCACAATTGAGAGACTATGCGGTTTGCCATCCGCACGTCTCCCCATAGGGATAGTTAAGGTCGGAAGCCCCGCTAACCCTAGTTGAGCGGTCAACACATCATCCATAAAAACAAGGTAATCAATCCTTTTCGCACTGAAGAATTGGGCAATTGCCTCTTGAATTATTTCAAGTGACACTTTTTGACCAACAGTATTTGGCTTAACTTGAAAGGCTTTGACTAGTTTACTTTGGCCAAAACGCACTCGTTGTTTTGGTTTTTGAAGATTATAGGCAATCAAATCTTCAAGACCTGTCAAGTGTGGGACAGACAATTTCTCAAAATAATTTTTTAGAGACGCTTTAAATTCCGTTAGTAACACTTGATCGAGCGATTGGCTGAACTGTGGCAAGTTATCCATATTTTTCCAACGAGCTCCTAATTCAGCTAACCTAGTTCTGACATAGTTGAGACCGACCTCATCACCTTTTGTATAGACACCAACCTGTTTCCCTACCAGTTGATCCTTCTGACTCGTGATTCCCACTTTTTGCGCATCAGTATCGACCAAATTGTTATAAAGTTCGGTCACATCGAGCACCGAGCGGCCAATCACGCCGATAGTATCTAAATGACGATTCAGCGGAATTAGTCCGTCTCCAACTCTATCGCTCTTGTCCGTTACTGACGGTGTAAAGCCAACTACTGACATAGCAACACTTGGCTTCAGGACTCCCCCATTTGTTCCTGTCCCAATTGCGCCGACTGCTAAATCGGCTGCCACTGCAACCGCAGATCCGGCACTCGTACCACCTACTGACCAACTTTTGTTTAATGGATTGAGTGTTTGTCCCTTAACGCTTGAATAGCCTGCTGGTAATGCATCATCGACAGCTCCTGCCAACTCTGTTAAATTCGCTTTTGCAAGAATAATAGCGCCTTTTTCTATAAGCTTTTCAACAACTGCTGCATCCTTCTTAGGGCGATAATACTTCAATAAGACAGTCCCTGCACTGGTTGCAATATTTTTGGTTTCAATATTGTCATTGACCACGATCGGTAAGCCGTATATGCCACCTTGGGTATGGTCATACGAGTCATCGGCTATTTTAGCGGAAGCAAGAGCATCCTCTGCCACACTAATAATGGCATTCGTCCCATTATCACATTGATCCATTCGACTGATTCGATATAAATACATGGCTGTCAACTCTTCATAGGTGAAAACATCTTCATGTCTCAAGTATTGAATCGTATCGATAGATTGATTTTTAACGATTTGCTCGATAAAGCTTAAACGTTGCACCTCATACCCTTTCAGTTGCTTACTCAAGGTTGATGCCACACTCAAGCGGTGGTAATTATAACGCTTAACTTGCTTATTGCGTGCATAATGAACCGCAGCAACGAGGCCAACTGCACCTACTGTCACTACAAAAATCTTAGATTTTTTCATAAGAACATCCTCTTTTCGTCAATAGGATTCTTTTGCAACTAGGTGACTATTTTCATCATAGACTAGCTTGAGATCAATCATCTTCTCTGTGTGAATTAGCGGATCAAGAAACAGGCGGTCGCCATCCCAAAGCTCTAAATCAAATAGTTCATCCTGTGGCACCCACTTCAATACACCCTCATTACAGTCTCTTAGATCTGTTTCCTCCAACGTACCTGTATAGAGAAATAGATAATCGGGATCATGGTCCGCAAAGATAAAGGTAATAATCCCACGATACTGGTAAGAAGAGAGGTGCTGTCCCGTTTCCTCAAGCACTTCCCGTTTCAAGCACTCAGCAGGACTTTCGCCGTATTCCAATTTTCCGCCCACACCGATCCATTTATTATGATTCACATCATGCTTTTTCTTGGTTCGATGAAGCATCAGATAGCTATCGCCATCCTTTAAATAAGCTAATGTCGCTAACCCCATTCGATCACTCCTTAACATGTCGCCTATAGTATACCAAATGACTAATGTAGATAGCACTACAGACGAGTCTTTGAGCAAAAATTTATATAAAACCTTACAAAAAAATCTCATTCGAGATCAAATGGTTGCATTTTTTATTCAAGTTGCCTATCATATAGTTGTAGCTTACCAAAAGTAAGCGACAATAATCATGACACTGCTAAAGGCTTTGATTATCGCTCAAATCCTTTGGTCGTCTCAATAAGCCTAAAAGGAGAATCACTATTATGACAAAAAATGTTGGTATTTTAGTTGGAAGTTTACGTCAAGCTTCATACAGTAAAAGCATTGCAAAGGAATTTTCTAAATTATTCCCAGACGGTTACAACCCTGTCTTCTTAGACATTAGCGAGCTACCTCTTTATAACGAAGATCTTGATACAGAAGGTAATGTTCCTGAAAGTTGGACAGCATTCCGTGCAGCAGCGAAAGACGTTGATGCCTTTTTATTTGTCACTCCAGAATATAACCGTTCTGTCCCAGGTGCATTGAAAAATGCATTGGACGTTGGTTCTCGTCCATATGGGCAAAGCATTTGGGATGAAAAAGTAGGGGCTATCGTCAGCCTATCTCCTGGCGCTATCAGTGGTTTCGGTGCCAACCATCATTTACGTCAATCATTAGTTTTCTTAAATGTTTTGACACTGCAACAACCAGAAGCTTACCTAGCACATGTTGATCAACTCTTAAATGAAGATCGGTCAATCAAAGAAGAAGGTACTGTTAAATTCTTCCAATCTATCGTTGATGCCTTCGTAGACTTGATCGAAAAGAACGCTTAATTTCATTAATGAACATGATTCACCAGTAACATAAAGAAGGGAGAAGGATGTGACGACATATCGTCATTTCCTTCTCCCTCTTGTTTATGATCACTAAACGTGTTGAAAGCTGAAAATTACTTCTTCAGTTAAACACTCGTCTTTGGTTAAAAACTCGTCGTCACTTAAGAAATTGCTCAATCGTTTTTAAAACCCCATTGTTATCGTTAGATGGTGCCTCAAAACGAGCAGCTTTTTTAACTTTTTCGCTCCCATTAGCCATAGCATAGCTATATTCTGCTAATTTTAACATTTCCAAATCGTTTTCACTGTCACCAAATGCCATTAATTCGTCAGAATGAACATCCCAATCTTTTAAAAGAGCTTCGATACTTGATCCCTTATGTTGTCTTGGAATGATCAGATCGATACAACCAAAGCCACTCGTTACTGCAGTCAATGCATCTTCGGCAAATACCTTTGCAATATTGGTTTTCACCTCGTCCACCATTTCATCCGGCAATACTAGAGCTACCTTGACGATTGGTTCATTGATGTGGTCTTTTAAGGCGTCAACACGTTCTAAGGCGTAGTAATGCCTATCTGCAAATTCCTGCGCATAATCAGGTGCTGAGGATTGAATATAGGCAGTCTCAGGCCCACATAAGATAACGGTCGTCTCCCCGTATTTTTCATGTAAGAACGTGATGATTTCTTCTAATAGGTGTTTTGAAAATGTCTTCTTTGCAGAAAGCTTCCCATCTAGTACAACTACCCCACCGTTTTCCGCCACAAAAACAATCGACTTATTATCCTCTGGGAAAAAGGATTTTAGTTGCGCATATTGGTTACCGCTCGCCACAATGAAGCGTATGTTCTTCTCCTTCAAGGTCTTGAATAACGGCTTAAACCCCTCTCGGTCGTAATCTTGATGAGAGTTTAAAAAAGTACCATCCATATCTACTGCTATTGCTTTGATCGTAATAAATCCCCCGTATTATTCTTCAGAATTTGAAGTGATAAGTGTCAAATTGCCTGTGATTTCAACCGTTTTAATGCCATAAGGTAGTATAAAACTACTGCCAGCTGCTAGAGGGTATGTATGGTCCCCTACTGTCAACTTACCGGATCCTTCAACTACTGTGGCTAGTGTGTAATCTGCTGTTAACCCGATCGTCAAATCAGTCATGACTTCCCACTTATAGACCGAGAAAAAGGCACTACTAACTAACTTAGTGACTGTCGATGATCCAAATTTTTCAACCTCAAAGTTATTTTTGGGATCTATAGCCGGTACTGTCGTGACATCGATTGATTGTTTCAAATGCAACTCACGAAGGTTCCCTTCATTATCCCGTCGATCGTAGTCGTATAAACGATAAGTCGTATCAGAACTTTGTTGTGTCTCAAGGATTAAAATCCCTTTGCCAATCGCATGGATTGTCCCACTAGGCACAAAGTAAAAATCTCCTTTTTTGACTGGCACTCTGCGGAATAGTTTATCCCATTCCTTTGCAGCAATCATATCCTTTAATTCTTCTCGCGTTTTTGCTGTGTGTCCGTAAATGATCTCGGCACCCGGTTCAGCATCGATAATATACCAACACTCAGTCTTTCCTCGTTCATTTTCGTGTTCTAAGGCATAGGCATCATCCGGATGGACTTGCACCGACAGATCGGCTTCGGCATCCAAAATTTTGATTAAGAGTGGAAACTTAGCTACTTTGGAGTGATTGAATAACTCTTGATGCTGCTCCCAAAGCTCGTTTAACTTCTTTCCTTTGAACTCGCCATTTTGAACCACTGAAACACCATGTGGATGAGCTGAGATTGCCCAATCTTCCCCAATTTGATTACTAGGCAAGTCAAACCCAAACACAGAATGGAGACGTTCACCTCCCCAAATCTTGGACTGAAACACTGGTTCTAGAAAAATAGGTTGCATAACACTGATCCTTTCTCTGTTCTTTATTTTATTTTTGAGGTATTACTATCTGTTAGAATGACTCGTAAATGATTTGTTTATACCTTATTTGTGAATTTGCTTATCATATGTTTTTCTATTTCAGTATAGTATAATCGAGTCACGAAAACAAAAAAACGTAACAGTTAAAAGAAGTATTTTAAAGGTGAAGAGTAATGACTAATCTAGTAAGATATGGCATCTTTTTTAATCCGAATTCTGGAAGTGGAGAGAGTCAGGATATCATGGAGCGAGCAGCAGAACGTCTCAAGGAAAAAGGGATTGTTCCCGTCTCGATTGCCGGAGAAGATGCTGAGGATGCTCTTCTAAAAATTAAAGAGTCTATTGACAGTCTTGATGCCTTGATTGTCATTGGTGGTGATGGGTCTTTGAACATTGCTGGAACTGCTTTTCTACAATCGAAGAAGACTATTCCCATTGGTGTGATTCCAGGAGGAACGATTAATAACTTTGCTAGAAGTTGGGGAATTCCTTTGGATGAAGACGAGGCCATAGCAACCATTTTAGGAGATCACACGACGACAGCTGGGATCGGTGAATTGACGGACAATGACGGATCGGTCAAAGCTATTATCAGTTCTTTACTTGTTGGTCGTTTGGCTGATATCTCAAACGAAGTCAGACAAAGTGAAAAACGAAAATATGGCTTACTGGTTTATCCCTACAAGGCTATCAAAAGCATCGGAAGACAAAAGTCACACCTTATCAGCTTCAAGACCGACAACGAAACGCTATCCTTAAAAACGTGGATTGCTGTTGTCACGACGAATAAAACCGTTGGTGGGCACACCTATCTTGAAGAAAACAGAGATGCTTTTCACGTCACGATTCTACATAATATGAGGCTTTCAAAGTGGTTCTCTTATATCTACTTTGCGTTGACCGGGAGGTTGAACCAATCACGTGCGAATACCTTCTTTGACACACAAACCTTAGACCTTATCAATGAAGACACACGTGAGATAGCCGTTCGTATCGATGGTGATAAAGGCCCCACTTTACCCGTTTCTTTACAGTGGTGCCCTCATTACTTAACACTGTTTACACCAGCCCCTAAGCCGTCTCATAAGGGTAACAGCCACTAAAAATGCTATACTTATAGCATATAAAATGTACTCTATAAAAAAATACTGCAAACAAGTATTGCAAGGAGGAATTTGTCATGGACAAAGGGACACAGACAAGATGGATCAAGTTTTTAGGTGGTTATAACACCTTGTTCACTCTAGTGGTGGGCTGCTTACTCGCCCTATTGATTCTCATCTTCAACACTGTTAATTTTATTTTTCAACCTTTCTTGACGATTGTTTTGACAATACTGCCTCCAATGGTTTTCGCACTGATTCTTTATTACATCGTGAACCCCGTTGTGAGTTGGTTAGAAACCAAGAAAATCAAGCGCATCTATGGTGTGATTGGGTTGTATATTGTCATCGGGATCCTATTAGTATTAGGAATCGTTAGCCTCGTACCGGTTATCCAAAACCAAGCTATCGATCTTTATAATGAACTTCCTAATCTGTATACGAATTTCCAAAAAACAATCGTAGATTTCTTTAACGACACACCTATTGCCGCAAATCTTGACCAAATCAATGATGCTATCAATAAGGCCGTTCAGGAATTTTCAGATTTTTCAGGTGATTTTTTGCAACACGGCATCAGCGGTATCGGGTCAGTGTTCTCAGCTGTATCAACGTCTGTGATCACGCTATTCACTGGTCCAATCATTGCCTTTTTCCTATTGAATGATCCCAAAAAATTCTATCACTCTATCTTAACGATTATTCCGCCGACCTGGCGTGGCGATTTCAGCGAAGGAGCGAAAATCGCTAACCAACAAATTGGGGCTTATTTGAAAGGTCAGATTATTGCATCGTTACTGTTAGGTGTGATGTATTGGCCAGTCTTCTTACTCATAGGCTTAGAATTCTCTGCCATTATCGCCGTTTTTGCAGGAATATTTAGCATTGTACCTTATATTGGATCCTTTGTTGCCTTCTTACCTGGTCTATTTGTAGCCTTCCAAGATTCAAACGGTATGGTGATCAAGTTTTTAATTGCCTGGTTCGCTATTCAAATCATTCATGGAGACCTTGTTGTCCCACGGGTAATGGGGAATCGATTACAAATACATCCCATCACAATTTTGGTTGTTTTACTCGTAATGGGGGATTTAATGGGGCTAGTTGGTGTGATCTTCGGGATACCAATCTATACGATTGTCAAACTGATTGTGATCTTCATTTTCCGGAAATTCAAACAACGGTACAACAAATACTATGGCGACAAGGGAAATTATGAAAAAACGACCTTCTCAGAGGACGACTACTTCTAGGAAAGTAATCAAACACTCGTAGCTCTCTTCGCTGGCTCATGCGTTAGGAGGGAAAATATGTGTGGCCGCTATTTATTTACCCCACAAGAAATTGCTAGTTTAAAACGCATCTACGAATTAGCACTGGCTGCTGGCAAAAATGTCAAGACAGGCGAAGTGTTTCCCAGTGATACCACAGCTGTTATCGTGGCACAGGATCAAAAAGTCGCTGTCTCAGGCATGCCTTGGGGGTTCCCAGGATTTAAGGGTTCCCAGTTGATTATCAATGCTCGTAGCGAGTCGGTCAATCATAAGCGTTTTTTCAAACATGCTTTTAAAGAAACCCGCTGCGTTTTCCCCATGACTGGTTTTTACGAATGGAATAGGCAAAAGAGTAAATTCTTATTCACCCTAAGTCAAAATCCCGTTTTTGTCTGTGGCTTTTACCGCTACTTTACTATTGGAGAACGTAGCATCATCTTAACAACTGCCGCAAATGATTCTGTTTCGCCTATCCATGATCGTATGCCTCTATTACTACCTAAAAAATTGATCAAGACTTATTTGATGGATTCGGACTTTGCCACTAATTATTTAACAGCATCCATGCCAGCACTTGCTATTCATGATTTTTAACCTTATCGAGACTGTAACACATTCCTGTTACAGTCTCTTTTTTATCCCCCTCTTCTGCTAGTGTCTCAATCACACCTTTTGATACCTTTTTTTGATAACCGTTTTTGGTAAGATTTCTTGACAAGTTTTTCTTAACCTTCTAACTATCAGTTATGGTATGCTTGACATAATTTCAGAACTGAGAGGTATTGTATGAAAACACTTATCAAAAGCGAATGGTGGATCAACCGTAAGAAAATAGACTATAAGATAGGCTTCTTTGCTATTATGTTGATTGCTATTGGTTGTTTATTTTTTTATAAGTTCAGTACGATTGATGATCTTGAGCAAGAGATGGACCGCCAACAGACGATTGTTCGTTCAACTTTGACACAGTTTCAACGTATCTCATTAAGTGACACTGAACAAGTCACACCATTGTATGAAAATGTCGTCTTACAAAGTCGAATGATTGAGACGGCACGTCTAGGAATCATTGTAGAGTCCCCTGATGTGTATTATAAGGGAATTCTACAGTTAGCGCAGTTGAGAGAAAAAGCCTATAGTATGGAAGATAATGATAATGTCTTAGAAGTTCTTCCCTCAAAACGAGAAAATGATCTTACCTTAAAAACACTAGTTGCCTTAGGAGACAAGAGCAATTCTTTTGCTGCCTTCACCAAAAACGCCGGTCACTTTGTGTGGTGGTTCTTGTCTTTCTTTTCTCCTCTCTGGTTCATCATTGTGGTATTGATCAGTAGTGACCTATTATTGAACGACCGATCACACCTGACGCTCATCAATGGCTATCCTTTCTCCAAAACAAAGCTCCTATTAGCTAAAGTTATCTTCAACGTAACCTATTTTTGGGGACTGTTACTCTTTCTCTTAGGACTATTGTTTATGACTAGTCTGGCATTTGGTTACCGTAGTTTTGTTGACCCTGTTGCGATCACCACAGGTCAAGGCATCTCTACTAGGCCACTCTGGCAAGTCATGCTTTTCATTTTTTCTTATCTAGCAGTTCTGACACTAGTTGTGGTGTTATTAAGCGTTCTATTGAACCTTGTGACAAAAAACCGCTACATCACGATTTTAGGCAGTCTGTCGGTTGGTCTAGTGGGTTATTTTCTACCACAAATCAACTATTTATTGCCGTATGGTCCTACAAACATCATAGATCCCGTCTCCTTATTAGTGGGGCAAGTGTCCGAAACGAGTCGCCAGCCACTTTATCTACCGCAGGGCTTTTTAGCGGTTCTCTGTTATGGTGTTCTCACTATTGGATTAATTGCATTGACATACCTCATCAAAAGTCATACCCATCACTCTCGAGCTACAAGAGACACTGTAGGAGGTAACGCATGAGTTATTTGAAATGGGACTTAAAACAATGGTTTACGAATCCTAAAAATAGTGTCATTTATATTGTTTTCCTTCTCGTAACACTCTTTTACGCTTTGCGGATTGCACCATCTTATGCTCCTGTTGAGCGGATTGATCCTGCCGAAATAGAAGCACGATATAATGATAGTGTGGCGTTCATTGAGCGAATCGAATCGAATACTGATGCTACATACATGCAAGCTTTAAGCAATCTTCCTCAAGTGAAGAAACAAAGCATCATCGACAGAAAAAGGCTAGATGCCTTAGCGGCTAAAGACTATCGCAGTTATGCTGTAGCAACCGCCGAATGGTACAACACCAATACCATGGGTCCTTATAAACCAGAGTACTATACTGGAGGGAATATCTTTTCCGACAAGGAAGGCTTTTTTGCCTATATTCAAACAGCGAAACGTTATGAAGGCTACACCAACCTTAACATGACGATCACGCCTGAGATATTAGAAGAGCGAACTGCTCTTCAAACCTTGCAACGCCTATTATCCTCTGGATTACTTGTCTTCTTATTGCTGATCGTCCTAGTGTTATCAGCTGATACCGTTCTACGAGATCGTACCCACAAGACAGTTTTAGGCGGATTCCCTTTGACGTCCTTGAAGCAACTTTTCGCTAAAGGGATAACGATTGTGATTGGAGCAACGACATTATGGGTGCTTATGATTCCAGCATTGTTGATAATCGGGTTTCAACAAGGATTTGGCTCATTAGCCTTCAAACTAATGGCTTATAGTTATGGCCCTAGCGGTTTTGGGGTTTATGACACTATCTCATTAGGACGATTCTTTACTTATATCGCACTCTATTGGCTTTCTTGGTTGTTTTTACTCATACTCCTTTCTTTCGTAATCAGTCTAGTGTTTAAGTCCGAATTTCTGATACTTTTGAGTGGTATCTTACTATTCGTCTCACGAACTTACTTCATTAATGGGACTGTCCTCAAACCAATATATGCCTACAGCCCGCTATCTTATGTCGACCCAGCTAATATTATCACAGGTGCGACGAACTACCTCGTGTCTACTGACCTATTGAGTGCTTGGAAGGGATTAGTAGTGATTAGTTTGACTAATCTGTTATTACTCTTTGTCGTTTGGTTACTGACACGACGGACTAAACCACTTGTGATGCAAGGTCATTAATGCCTTGTTTTTAGTCATCCGTTTTTGTATTTATGTCTTATTTTAGTCAAGGATTCAAGGAGGAAAGTAAATGATCGAACTAGTAAATATCTCTATTACCTTTGGAAAAAAGGTCGTACTAGACCATCTATCGGAAAGCTTTAAACCCGGTGAAATCATTGGGCTAGTTGCCCCTAATGGAACTGGGAAATCTACTTTGATGAGTATTATGATGAATTATATCAAACCTGATGAAGGTCAGGTGATTTTTAAGGAAGGACTACAATATACCTCGCCTCAGAAAACGGCTAAGATACATGAGATGATTACAATGATGCCTAGCCAACATGATCTCTATAATCACTTGAGTGGATTGGATCATCTCAAACTATATCATCACATTTGGTCAAAAACGAGCCTCCCGATTGATGAGGTCGTTGCTGCCTTACAGATGGAGGATTATGTCTCACAAAAGGTTGGCGGGTATTCTTTAGGGATGCGACAACGCCTTGGTTTTGCCATGCAGATCATAGCAAATACACCTATTATGCTGATGGATGAAGTGATGAATGGACTAGATCCTGACAACGTATCACTTCTTTCCACTCTACTTGTTAAAAAAAGAGCTGAGGGTAAATTGATCATCATTGCATCACATCTATTGGAAAATCTGGAACAGTACGCCAACAAAGTCTTCTTTTTAAAAGATGGCAAAGTCATCTACCGAAAAAATTATGACACACCAGATCAAAGTGAAGCATTATTCATCAAATTCAGACTCCCACTAGATACCGTGGTTGATGCTATTTTTAAACAAATCATTCCCGAAGAGCCCCTACAACGAGTTGGAGGTAGTAGATGGGCGATTGCTATTTCAGACGTTGGGGAAGAAAACGCAGACCGCATTCAAAAAGTCCTCTGGCATTACTACCGTATCCCAGTCACCATTGGCCCATTGGACTTACTAGACCACTATGCCCTTAGTTATGGCGAGTAATATCGTTCAGTAGCAGTCTGTAGTTTTTGGGAATGCCAATCACTTATGATATGCGTGATCATATCATTGGCAACTGCGGTTTTTAGACTTTTATGATTTCTTCGACTATATAATTCATTATTAATCACAAATTTTTATAATGTTTACGTTCTCTACTATATAATAATCCTCACAAATGAAATCTCCATATTCGTTAGATAATTGAGGATAGTTTGAATTTTCTATAAAAATATCAGGCGTAAGTGAAACGATCAGAATTTGCTTTAAATTCTTTCCATTATTAATTAGGTCATCTATTTCGTCTTTTTTATCGACCCGAATTAATTCTTTTTCAGCATCAAAAACATATTGATTATCTGTAACTTTAATCGTAATTTCTTTTAAGATATTATTATGTAAATCATTTACATAAAATGGCTTTAACTGAAAAAGAGCTAATATATTTTCTTTATCAACCAGTTTCAGTGCGCCTAGACTCATAATTCCTTCATTAATGATTTTATTATCGTCTACACACAAAATATTAGCGAACATTTTTAGATGGTTTTGTAGTTGTTGCAATGAATAGAAGCTTTCGATCGCATCATGGTATGTCATTGCTACTGATCCTTTGTCTATATTAATTATAGTTTGGTTATCGTCATCAAACTTGGCATTCGTATGTGCTCCTAGATGGCGTAACTCACTATAATAAGCATTTTCGACAATTTTAGTAAATTCTGCCAAAGATGCTTTCTTTTTTAGTTTATCTCTAATATCATTTATAACTACACCTTTTTTAATATTTCCTCTGTTATCTTCATAACGACTAAAATTTTGAATCAATGGCTCATCTATAAGGCCCTGTGTTATCCAAAACAAAATCTTCATTATTTCTGTATTTTCATACGAGCTTTGAAAAACACTAAGTAAGGTAGGGTTGAACTTGCTTTCTGAGTTTCTATTGAAATCTAATCTATAAGTAGAGTAGCTTCTATTTAATAATCTATCCCAAAAATCTTCATCTTCGTCAATTCTTACTTTTAATTTTAATTTCTTTGCATATGACAAATTATTTAATTGAACCAACACTTCATAATCGACATTGGTGTCGCTAGCTAAAGCTATTTCCGAAGTTAAGGACGAAGTGTAGAAAGTTAAAGCATCAATAGGTTTATTATTAGCTGAAAAATATAACAAAGATTCTGGTATTAAATTTAAGTCTAATTTGTCTCGCTTATTTAATGAACTCAGATGGTGATAATAATATAATTTATCCTTCAGTTTACGAACTTTATCATCATAATATTCTAAGTCACTCATAACTATCCCCTTTTCTAATTACTTTTGATGCCCTAAACTATAATATCATCTACTTATGATACGCATGTTCCATTATAATGCGACACCTTCTTTTCCAGCAAGTTTACCGACGGATGTGTGACGGTTTGGTTTTGGGAAATATTAGCCAGAAAAAAAGTACATCTCAGGGGTTAAACCTTGATGTACTTTCTAAATTAATGTGATACCGGCTATAGGGATCGAACCTACGGCCCCCGCGTTACGAGTGCTATGCTCTACCAACTGAACTAAACCGGCATTCTTTGTGTTTTGAACTAAAGAGAATATTATAAACCTTTCAGCGAAAAATAACACAGATAGTTTTCAGTTTCAAGCTCATTCCT
>OMJG01000113.1_pt1 | contig 57765 bp, 48 predicted proteins | sample 1646431 | NCBI WGS metagenome assembly OMJG01 (sample SAMN03771674, study PRJEB25209) | food metagenome | isolation source: Cotija cheese | place: Mexico:Jalisco,Michoacan | collected 2011-12-12 | reverse complement strand
CTTGTGCTCCATTGTTTTGATAGAGATAAATCTTGTTTTTTATTTTTTCCACGTTTATCTTTTAATCCATCTATACCATTCTTTTTATAGCTCTTCACCCAATGGTATATTTGATGGTAGGAAACACCATATTCCACGGAAGCCTCTTGATAGTTATAATTTTTAGCTATGACATTTTCAGTAATTTCAATACGTTCAGATAAAGTTGTTTTTCTTGATTTATTCATAGTGGAAAACCCTTTCCCTGTGTGCTTGTTAGATTTTCCCTTTTTATAATTTCTTAACCACAATTTTAAAACTGATATAGAGCTAATATTATACTTGTTAACAACTTTATACAGTGGAATATTCCTTTCTAACACATCTTCTATAGCTATTGCTTTAATCTCTGCAGAGTATTTATTTCTTTTACTAAAAGGTTTTAATCCATCTACACCATAAGCTTTATATCTTCTTACCCATTCTTGTAATGTAGCGCTAGAAACTCCATTATTTTTTGCTGTACTATATCTAGATATATTTCCATCAACTATATCTTCAACTATTTTAATACGCTTTTCTAAAGGCATCTTATTTGTAGTCATAAAAAATACACTCCCCTAATTATAGTTCACTTTTTATATTTAAAGTGTCTGCTTTTAGGGGAGTGTATCAAAGTTGGGAATGGTTATTTTTTTGTAATAATTTAGTGATCATAGCACAAATTAAAGAGTATTTAATATAATTTGGTTAAAGTATAAGAAGCAGGTGATTAACAATGAAAGTGATTCATACTAATGACATCAATAAACAAGTACTCATCGATTTGTTTATTGATAACTGGGGTGATGATGAAATGGTTGTCTCTTCAGGAACATATCAATTATCAGATTTACCAGGATTTGTTGCGTACGATGAAGCGGAAATAATTGGTGTGATTACATATATAATAAGAAATGATCAAATAGAAATTATTTCATTGGATAGTTTTAGGGAGAATGTAGGAATAGGAAGTCAATTGTTGAAAGAGTTAGAAAAAATATCTGAGGAAAAGGATATAACAAACATTTCAGTCATAACAACAAATGATAACTTAAATGCTTTGAAGTTCTATCAAAAAAGAGGATATAACATCAGAAAAGTTATTCCAAATGCAGTAGAAAAAGCAAGAAAACAAAATCCATCCATTCCACAATTTGCAGAAAACGGAATTCCAATTCGAGATGAAATAGTGTTGGAGAAATATTTGTAGAGAATTGAAAAGTCTAGAACAATGATGTCCTAGACTCTTCCCTACGCCTCTATGATATATCTATATATTTCGTCTTTTACAGGTGATTCCATAGATAATGTCATTGTGACGATATTTTGTTGTTTCGCATTTGGCATGATTGTTTGTTCTGCTGAATCTTTAATGTAGTGGGCTTTTCCCAGGTAATAAAATTCTTTTCCGTCTGCCACGTCTTCTTTCTTTACAAAGATATACATGTCTATATTATTTTCTTGATGTGCTAAGATTTTTTGGACTTCTTTTGATTCTAATGTACGATTACTTCTTGTAAACCATTTGAGTTCGTCGGGACTTAGGAATTCATCTTCGTACTTTGTATTATCACTGATATCATCTTGTTTATGATATGTAATGAAAATTGGTAAAGTATTATTTCCGAATTTATAGCCGTTTATTGTTCCGGACTCATCAGATTTCCAGTTTAGTAATTTAACGAAGTCTTTTCTTGTATATTTGTTATATAGTAGTAAGCCGTTTTGGTTACCGTGATGTACCATGTTATTGTATTTAGCTAATTCAATAATGTCATCAACGTATGTTTTGAATACTGTTTTTTCTAGTGCTGATGAAAATGTATCGGTCAGTCTAACCTCATCATCGATTATGTTGATAATAGGGCTACCATACGTTTTGTTTATTGTAATGCTAAAGAAACGATGGTCTAAAATTTTCAAGGTTGTCTGAATGTCATCGTTTGTAACGTTTGAATCAATTTGTTGTGCGATTGGTAGTAGCTCATGTATTTTATGAGGTCTTCTAATAATAGCTTCTAAAATTGTATAATCAACGTTTTTTAAGCCTGGTGCGATTTCTCGAGACAAGAACGTTAAGTTGAGACTTTCATTTTTAGTTAATGTGTCTTCAGTTTTCTTGAATCTGACTAGGAATTCATGATAGTTATTATAAGTACTGTCACTAGAATATATCACGCTAGGATCTATAGAATTCTGTCTAATGAAATCCATTAATAATGGCGTTCGACCAATTCTTTGTTCAACTTCATTAAATGCCTGTTTAATGTGAGCTGCTGAACTCAAGTTGACTTGTTTCAGTGAATCATATATTTGTTTCTTAGCTACTTCTTCAAAGTTGATAGTAGAAACACCTGTTAATGCAGTATTATCCGCTATAAATCTTCTGTAATTATCTTTATTTTGTGATTGATCACCAGATAATGCGACTGGAATGAGGTAGTTTTTCTTATAGTTACCTATAAAATCAATAACCGTTAAATATTCTTTGTTTTCTGCTTTTCTTAAGCCTCTACCAAGCTGTTGAATAAAGATAATACTTGATTCTGTTTCCCTTAACATGACAATCTGATTTACAGGTGCGATATCAATACCTTCGTTAAATAAGTTAACGGTAATAATGTAATTGATTTCTCCTGATTTTAGTTGTTCGATTGCTTCTTGTCGTTTATCCATGTTGTCTTCACCAGTCAATGCAAGTGTAGGTACGTTAAGAGCAGTTAATTTATTAGCGAGCTCCCATGCTTCATCTTTTCTACTAACGAAAATAAGTCCTTTAAGTGTGTCACCAGAGTATCCATAGTATTGAGTCTTTTCTAGAATATGTTTAACTCTTTCATCAGAAGTTAAATCTGCTAAACTACTGTAATCATCTGTAGATTGACCATTAAGCACATAGTCTGTGACACCGAAATAATGGAAGGGACAGAGTATTTCACTTTCTAGCGCTTTTTGTAATCTAATTTCATAAGCGATGTTGTAATCGAACATTTCAAATATATTTAAATTATCGGTTCTTTCAGGTGTTGCGGTCATACCAAGTACAAAATCAGGTGTAAAGTAATTGAATACCTTTTGATATGATGAGGCAGCAGAGCGATGCGCCTCATCGTAAACGATATAATCAAAGTACTTTTCATCAAACTGCATAAAAACATCTTCTTTAGATAATGTTTGAATCGTTGCAAATAAATATTTAGCGTTAGTATGCTTTTGTTTCCCTGTTAATAAGCCAAAATCCTTATCTTGTGCGAATGGCAGTACTTTTTTAAATTCTTGAATAGCTCTTTTTAAAATACCTTCATTATGAACGATAAATAGAAATTGATTAGGATTGTAACTTCTCACATCTAATGCAGAGAGAATTGTTTTTCCTGTACCAGTAGCTGAAATGATCAGTGCTTTATCTTTATGCTCTTTTCTGAGTTCAGCTAATGAATGTAATGCTTCTTTTTGCATAATGTTAGGTTCGATTCTAACTGCTGCATCAATATTTTTTTGGATTTCATTTTGTTGCTCGGTAATGCGTTGTGCTTCTTTTAAATTACGGGCATCATATGTCTTCTCATAATCTTGAATCCATTCATCAGATAGAGGTGTACTATTATGCCATAGTTCATCAAATTGAGCTTTAACATTATAAACGAGATCACCATTCTTTTGCGTAGAAAGTAAGATATTATGTTCGTAGTTAACTTTTAATGCGTTAGAAGTTAAATTAGAGCTTCCGACAATCATGGACGAATAATGTTCGTGGTCAAATACATATCCTTTAGCGTGAAATCCACTAACACCAGTTAATTTTACATCTACATTTTTAAGCTTTAATAGTTCTTTATACATTTTAGGCGTGTTGAACCCTAAATAATTCGAAGTAATAATTTTACCTCGAACACCTTTTTTGTCTAAATCATATAGATGCGATTTTAAACTTGCTAATCCGCCTTCTGTGATAAAAGCGACTGAAATCGTGAATGTCTTACATTTATGCAGTTCATTAATAATAGTTGAAAGTACATTTTCTTCATTATTATTGACCAACAATTTCGGCATGAAATTACCTTTATGTGAAATTGTACGATCTATAAACCCTTTGTGTAGCGACTGATTAAAGTCTTCTAATAAATTGTTCATATTTTATACCTCATCTACAATGATTTTGACTGCAGGTATATCAGCTGGTGCCCATTCTAAAGTTTCAAGATCTTTAACATCAAGCCATTGAATACTTTTATGTTCAGTAAGTGTAGGCATTTTCTCTTTCAATTTACATTTATATGTATGAAGGTTAACAATTCCAAAGTCATATTCATAAGAAGTAGAAGTAACTTTATCACCAACTTCAAGATCACATAACATTTCTTCACTAATCTCACGTTTTAAAGCTTCTATTTGAGATTCACCTTTTTCTATTTTACCGCCAGGGAATTCCCACATAAGAGGTAAACTCATATTTTCATTTCTTTGTGCACAAAGTACCTTATCATCATTAAAGATAATTGCACCTACAACTTCGATTTGTTTTTTCAAAATATTACCTCCAAAAATTATGATATTTGTCTATATTTTATCAAAAATTGTTCTCAAGGTTAATAAAATGTAAAATTACGATCCATATAAATTCAACTTTAGATAATTTCCTATGATTTATTATATGAAAACTAAGAATATGATATATTCTTAATAATTAATAACATTTGAAATGTTTACTAAAGGCGGTTATGTTTTGAAGAAGCAAAGATTGAAGTTGAGTACGCTTGTGATTATTGTGGTTTGTATTGTGGTGTTATTTTCTTTATTAATTACGTGTTTATTGATCAGTAATACGATTAAGGATACGATTCATAGAACGACAGAGGAGAAGGCGGAGGTTATTGGTAAGGCGATTGCGGGTTCTGAGGTTGTGCAGAAGTCTTTGGCTGAGGATAGTGATGATCATAAGATTCAAGATTATACGTCTAAGATTCAAAAAACAACGGACGTGAGTTTTATTGTTGTCATGGATATGAATGGCATTAGAAAGTCTCACCCGAATGAGAAGTTGATTGGTAAGCATTTTAAAGGTGGCGATGAAGGAGAGGTCTTACTTGGTAAGTCTAGTTCTTCTATTGCAAGAGGTACGCTTGGTTTAACGATGCGTGCTTTTACGCCTATATATGCTGATGGTAAACAAGTGGGTGCGGTATCGGTTGGTGTGCCTATGCAGACAGTTTATGAAGCGTTGGCGGATGGTAATAAGAAAATTATTATTGGATCTGTGATTGGTTTAATCGTAGGTGCTATTGGCGCGTATTTATTATCGATTTATATTAAGCGTATTTTGTTAGGACTTGAACCTTCTCATATCGCGAAAATTCTAGGGGAACGTAATACGATGTTACAGTCTGTTCATGAAGGGATTGTGGCAGTTGATAAAGAAGGTAAAATTAATTTGGTCAATAAGTCTGCAATGGATATTTTTAAGAAGGCAGGTCTTAAAGGTGATCCTATAGGAATGCAAATAAATGACTATATGGCTTCGACGCAATTACCGAAGATTGTAGAACTTGGTAAGCCTGAACTTGATAAAGAGCAAGATATTAATGGTTTGAAGATATTGGTGAATAGAGTACCATTAATTGTGAATAATGGCATAGTAGGTGCGATATCGACGTTTAGAGATAAGACAGAAGTGCATAAATTATCAGAGCAGTTGGTAGGAGTTCGGACGTATGCAGATACGTTAAGAGCTCAATCGCATGAATTTAGTAATAGATTGCATGTGATTTCTGGGATGTTGCAGATGGAACATTACGATGATTTAAAACAGTACATACGTGAAATTGTCGAACTCGGTAGTCAAGAAAGTGGAGATATCACATCTAAAGTTAAAGATGCTGCACTAGCTGGTTTCTTAATAGGTAAACTTAGTTTGGCACGTGAACAACAAATCAAGCTTTCTATTGTGAATCATGCTACGATACCTGAACCGAAAGATTCACATATTACGCATGAAGTGATTACAATTATCAGTAATTTAATTGATAATAGTATAGACTCATTAGTATCATCATCACTTAAAAAGAAAACAATAGACGTACACTTGAACTATAAACAGAATCAATTAATGATTGATGTAATAGATTCAGGCGTAGGGCTTAATCATGAACTAGATAAACATATATTTGAAAAAGGCTTTTCTTCTAAAGGAGAGAATAGAGGGTATGGTTTACACCTCGTTCAACAAAGTGTTGAAAAGCTTGATGGTCAAATATCAATAGATGCGCATGAAGCAGGGAATGTACAGTTCTCAGTTGTTATAAACTATCCCAAAAAGGACGAAGATAAATGTTAAAGATACTTATAGTTGAAGATGACCCAATGGTTGCGCAAATTAATCGTCAATTTATAGAAAAAATAGACCCTGAAGCGTTAGTTGATTTTGCACAGAATGTAACAGAAGCAATGGAAGTCATTCAGTCAAAGACAATTGATTTATTATTGTTAGATATATACATGCCAGAAGAAAATGGCTTAACTTTTTTGAAATATGTAAGAGAACAAGGTTATCAAGTAGATGCGATATTAATAACAGCTGCTACAGATGCTGAAGATATTCAGACAGCTTTCAGATATGGCGCGGTAGATTATTTAATTAAACCATTTGAATTCGAAAGATTTAAGCAGTCTTTACTTAAATACAAACAAGGACAGACTTTCTTTAAAGATAATCAGCAAATTAAACAAGCAGATATTGATGCAGAGTTCTTGAATAAACAAGTTGTTACAGATGATTCAGAACTGAAATTGCCAAAAGGCGTCACAAAAGAAACGTTACAAAGCATCATTGAGAAGATGAATGCCTTTGAAGATCATGCATTTTCAACAGATGATATTTCTAAAGAAGTTAATATTTCAAGAGTATCTGTAAGAAAATATTTAATATTCTTAACAGATATTGAAGTGCTGGAAGAATCTTTAACATATGGTATTGGCCGACCGATATACTTCTACAAGTTAAACAAAGACAACTTAAAATATTTACAAGGATATATGTCATGATATATCTAAATTAAAAACCAAACGATTCAGTTCGTTTGGTTTTTTTAATTACAAAAAGATAATTAAAATTTCATAAGCTATAATTTTTGGTTGCGTTTTCATAAAATGAATTTATATCAATTAAGGGGGATAAAAATGAATACGAAGACCAATTTGGAAGCGGTTACCGAGAGTGAGTTACCTATCCAAAATAATATAAAAAGCTTATGGGAAAAATTAATGAAAGCTAAAATTGGTGTATTACCATTACCGTTATACATTGTCTTAGCTGCAATTATATTAACAGCATCTGTATATAATACTTTACCAGCAGATATGATTGGTGGATTTGCTGTCATCATGATTTTAGGAATATTGCTTGGCGATTTAGGGCAGAGAATTCCTATATTAAAAGAAATAGGTGGACCAGCTATATTAGCATTGCTTGTACCTTCTATTTTAGTATTTTTAAACGTGATTAATACCTCTTCAATGGAAGCCGTTACGACTTTGATGAAGACGTCTAATTTCTTGTATTTCTATATTTCTTGTTTAGTAGTCGGCAGTATTTTAGGCATGAATAGAAAAATGTTAATTCAAGGTTTCACACGCATGTTTGTACCTTTAATAGTGGGTACAGTATTAGCTGTCGTAGCAGGTATGTTAGTTGGATTATTGTTTGGATATGATTTACAACATACTTTCTTCTATATCGTTGTTCCAATTATCGGTGGCGGTATCGGTGAAGGGATACTTCCATTATCTATTGCATATTCATCTATTTTAGGTGGATCAGCAGAATCATTCGTATCTCAAATGATTCCAGCAGCTGTTATTGGGAATATCTTCGCAGTTGTCAGTGCAGGGCTTATGATGCGTTTAGGTGAAAAGAAGAAACATCTTTCAGGAAATGGGAAATTAGTAAAATCTGAAGATGGTAATGAAGTTCATGAAGAGAAAGAGAAAGTCATTGATTTCTCGCTAATGGGTGCAGGTTTACTCATTGCTTGTACATTCTTTATTGTTGGTACACTTGGTCAGAAATTCATTGGTGTCCCAGGACCGGTTATTATGATTTTATTTGCGACACTAATTAAGTGTCTTAAAGTGATGCCACACAAAATGGAAGACGGTGCGCATAATTTATACAAATTTATTTCAATAAGTTTAACTTGGCCGTTAATGGTCGGTCTCGGTATGCTTTATATTCCTTTAGAAGATGTTGTGAAGATTGTAACACCAGCATACGTTATCGTATGTGCGTCAGTTGTATTTGTCATGATATTATCTGGATATTTCGTAGGAAAATTAATGAAGATGTATCCCGTTGATGCAGCCATCGTAACAGGTTGTCATAGTGGCTTAGGTGGTACAGGAGATGTTGCGATATTATCAGCGTCTAAACGTATGGCATTAATGCCGTTTGCACAAGTTGCTACTAGAATCGGTGGTGTATCTACCGTAATCTTAGCATCACTTTTATTAAAATTATTAAGCTAAATATAAATAAATAAGGAGTAATTAAAAATGACTGAAAGTAATGAATACGGTGAATCTATAAATTTACATCAAGAACGCGCAGGTAAAATTGAAATCACGAGCAAAGTAGATGTGACTTCAGAAGAAGACTTAAGTGTTGTCTATACGCCAGGTGTTTCTGCAGTATGTAGAGCAATTGCTGAAGATGAAACAAAAGTAAATACATTAACTGCAAGAGGTAACATGATTGCAGTTATTACAGATGGAACAGCAGTACTAGGTTTAGGTGATATCGGTCCAAAAGCAGCCATTCCTGTTATGGAAGGTAAGAGCATTCTCTTTAAAAAACTTGCGAATGTTGATGCTTTTCCAATTTCATTAGACACGAAAGATACTGAAGAAATCATTTCAATTATTAAAGCATTACAACCTAATTTCTCAGGTATCAATTTAGAAGATATTTCAGCACCTCGTTGCTTTGAAATAGAGAAGCGTTTAATAGAAGAATTAGATATACCTGTATTTCATGACGATCAACACGGAACAGCAATCGTCGTACTTGCAGCATTAATCAATGCACTTAAAGTTGTAGATAAAGCAGAAAAAGATGCGAAAATCATTATAAATGGCGCAGGTTCAGCAGGTATTGCGATTGCGAAATTATTGTTAGAAGCGGGTTATCAAAATATTACGCTCGTCAGTCTAGAAGGTGTCTTAAATAAATCAGAAGAATGGTTGAATGATGCACAAAGAGAAATTGCTGAATATACAAACCTTGATAATATACAAGGTACTTTAGAAGATGTCATAAAGGATGCAGATGTATTTATCGGCGTATCAGGTCCAAAAGCATTATCAAAAGAACATGTTCAATCAATGAACAACGACCCAATTATCTTTGCATTAGCGAATCCAAAACCAGAAATTTATCCGGAAGAAGCGTATGAAGCGGGTGCAGCAATCGTTGGAACGGGTCGTTCAGACTATCCAAATCAAATTAATAATCTGTTAGCATTCCCTGGTATATTTAGAGGTGTATTAGATGCCAAGACACAACATATCACAACTGAAATGAAAATAGCAGTAGCAAAAGCCATAGCAGCAACAATTCACAAAAACGAACTCAATGCGAATTATGTCATACCAAATTCATTAGAAAAAAGAGTCGTCGATCAAGTAGCAGCATCAGTCCAACAATGCGTAGAAAATAAAACAGAAGTGTTGGTGTAAGGTATATTTAGAAATAGTTTAAAAAGAATAGAGAAATCTATTCTTTTTTATTTTAGGTTACTATAGAAAGTCATTTTGATATGAATTACAATACATTTATAAACTTTTTTATGAAAATTACAGTTCGGAGGAAGGAATTTGAAACAGATATTTTCGGGAATGATATTAGTATTACTACTTTTAATCGTTGGTGTATTTGGTTTCATTGCGTATCAATTTATTGCTGGTGATAATCGTATTGAATTTTCTAGTAATCAACAAACAGCTGATAAAGAACCGAGTAGTGAGGAAAGTCATGACAAAGAATCCAGTGATGATTCTGAGGAACCAGAAGGCAATCCTCCAAGCATCGATGTCCAAACGACTCAATTTAGCCAAGGCTTTATGAATGCTGATGTAAGAAGCGGGTTTTATGGAGTAGGTATTGGATTGTCGCGAGATGCCATTGAAAAGAAATTCGGGAAGTCAGATGGACGTATAGAAGCTGGACAATCTCATGCTGAAAAATATGGCAACGTAGCTGTAAAATATAATAGTAAAGATAAAGCAGAGCATATATACGTAGCACCAACAAATGTAACAGTAGAAGCATTTAAATCCGTTCACGGAACACCAACGATAGAAAATAGCGATGGGTTAGTTTATGATGATAATCCAAACAATTCCTTCTCAATATTAATAACGACAAAGAATGGCAAAATAACAGCCATTGAAAATGCCAATCAAATACAAAGATAAGATAATGCCAGCTATGATGATGTAGCTGGTGTTTTTATAAATTTAATTGAAAGCATATAGACAAATTAACAAAAAGGACTAGAAAATTTTCTAGTCCTTTTTGTGGTAGTTATATATCATTTCCTACTCTTGATTAATAAATACATAAAGAATGGTGAACCGATGAGTGCGGTAAAGATTCCGGCTGGGATTTCTTTTGGTAAGAAGAGTGTTCTACCGATTAAATCACTTAATAATAGTATGATGGCACCGATTATGGCACTATAAAATATTCGATTTCTAAATTGATGTGCACCGAGTTTAAGTGCGATGTGTGGTGCGATTAACCCAACAAATTGTATGCCACCTACATAACTCATAGATATACCAATTAAGATACTCATTGATATAAATGCAATGACAGATATGTGTTGATAAGGATTGCCTAATGCTAATGATAAATTTCTACCTAAGTAATGAATATCAAATGAACGTGCATAATATGTCAGGACAAACATAACGATAAGTAAGATGCTTCCTACTATCATAACTTGTTCATATTCTGCTTGATGTACGGATCCTGTAATCCAAATTTGTGCTTGAGCACTGCGTTTATTTGAAGTTAATATTAGGAACATCACAATCGCTTGGCAAAGTATATTAAAGCTTATACCAATTAATATGAGACGATCACGTTTGTAACTTTTTCGCATAGCTAAATAATATAATAATGCCGTAATAATTATTGCACCAAGCATTGAAAAGATTGGCTGATAAGCTATTGGTAATAATAAAGCTTCGGTACTTGTTGTTAAGACAATAAGAAATACTAATGAACCAACATTAGCACCTTGTGATATACCAATCACATCAGGAGAAGCTAATGGATTCTTCGTAATAAATTGTAAGACACAACCTGAAATGCCAAGTGCTGCACCCGTTACAATTGCTAATAAGACTCTCGGCAGTCTTAAAGTAATAATGACTAAGTTTGTATAAGGATCACCAAGTTTAAATAAGCCACTTAGTACATTTTGAGGTGCGATAAAGCTATCACCTAACATGAGTGTGAGTAAAGTCGTTAACATGAGCATGATAATAAGTATGATAAATTTCTTCATTCTGTTAACTCCTTACGATTAAGAATTAAATAAATGAATATTGGTGCACCAATAAGTGCAGTTGTAATACCGACTGGCAGTTCTCTCGGCATTAATAAATATCTACTTAAAATGTCGCTTAATAATAGAAGACAACCACCTAGAACACCTGATAAAGGTATGACAATAAAATGGTTATGAGACTTACATAACAATTTCGCAACATGAGGTGTAATCAGTCCAATAAAGGCAATTGGACCAGCTAATGCAACGGCTGATCCACTTAACAGGACAACAGCAATCATCGTGAATACTTTAATGGATAAGATTTTAGCACCGAGTCCTTTTAATGCATCATCACTTAGCATATAAAGATTAAGCGGCTTGGCCATATAAATAGATATGATTAAACCAACGATAATAAATGGCCATATGTACATTAAAATAGTGATATGTTTATTCGCTACTGAACCATTTAACCAATATATTAATTCTTCTATAGCTGATTCGTTATAGACCAGTAGACCTTGAGTGATGGCCATACAAAAAGCACTAACACTTGCTCCGAATAAAGTTAATTCCATTGCATTGAATGGCTTAAATGGTAATGTTGTGGCTAATATAATTAAAGTTGCAATGATGATGGTACCGATAAAAGCCATAATGGTTTGTTGAAATGCACCGTTCATACCAAATCCAACAGTCGCAATTACAACCATTAAACTAGCACCACTATTAACACCCATAATGCCAGGGCTTGCGAAAGGGTTTCGTGTAATGGTTTGGATCATTACACCACTAATGCCCATTAAAACACCGACAACCCCGCCCAAAATTGCGCGAGGTAGTCTTAATTGTGTCAGTACACGTTGATCTTTAATTGTTTCTCCATGGATATAATGTTGCCATATATCTGAAAAGGTAAAATGTTTATAGCCAAGCATCATACTTAATATGAATAGCACGACAAACATACCTGAAAATAGGAGAAATAACCAAAGATATTTATTTTTCATTCAATTTTTCCTTTAAATCATCAATCATCATATTGGCAGATAATACACCACCTGAAGTGTTCCAAACAGCATCATCTACTTTATAAACATGACCTTTTTTAGATGCATTTAATGCTTTAAATGCTGGATCGTTTACCCATTCTTTTTCTAATGCTGAAACTTTCTTATCATCTTCTTGGAAAGTAAAGTAGAAGATGTAATCTCCGTCCATCGCATCAATACGTTCTTTTGTAACACCTTTTTCTGCGAAGTCGTTTTTATCTTGACCTTTAGGACGTTTAATACCAAGTTCATCTAAGATAACACCTGAGAATGTATCTTTATGATAAATTCTTACGTCACCTGGCATAAAGCGAACCATTGATACTTCTGAGTTTGCTTTATCTCCAATTTCTTCTTTAGCTTTTTTAACGTGATTATCGTAATTCTTTAAGACTTCATTCCCTTTATCTTCATTATTTACAGCTTTCGCGTATAATTTAAAGTTGTTTTTCCAGTCACCACGTAGTTCTTTAGAGAATACAGTAGGTGCGATTTCAGAAAGTTTCTTGTATTGTGCTTCTTGTCTGAATTTATTACCGATAATTAAATCTGGTTTAAGTTTCGCGATTTTTTCTAAGTTGATTTCACTTTCTCCACCAACAGGCTCAATGTCTTTATATTTCTTCTCTAAATGTTTATACCACGGATTACCAGAGTATGAATTAGCAGCACCAACAGGTTTAACGCCCATTGAAACAAGTGCTTCTGTACCTTCATTTGTTAATACAACAACACGTTTAGGATTGTTAGGTACTTTAGTCGTTCCCATGGCATGTTTCACTTCATGTGTATCTTTGTTTGAAGATGCTTCTTGTTTATTACCACAAGCTGCTAGCATTACAACAAGTACTACTATAACTGATAAAAGCTTTCTCATTTCTTTAACCTCTTTCTCAAGTTGAATTATGATAATGATTTTCATTTTCAATTATAAAACACTACCTTTTTTTGTCAATATGTTTTTGGAATATACTTTTAGTTTAAATAAAATATATTTAAATATATTGAATAAGCGGCAGTTCATGAGATAAAAATTGTAAATGGCTAATGTCATATCCGTAACTTCCAGCATATTTGAACACTACCCAGTCACCAGTTTGTATGCTTTCAATATCATAGGGGAGACCAAATACATCATTCGGTGTACATAGTTTTCCAGCTAATACGACCGTATCATTAGTGATGGACTTTATTCTGTTAGATGTTGAATGCGAATGAATGATTTCAAACGGTTGATGATGTTGCCACGCTTTTGGAAATCTAAAATGGTTTGTGCCACCGTTTAATAAGACGAATGTTTGATCATGCATAGATTTAATATCGTAAACATGAGCGGCATAATAACCTATAGGACCTGTAATAAAACGACCAAGTTCAAATGTTAAACGGGGTAAGTGATGGATACGTGTTGCAAAATAATCAAAATCAAAATATTTTTGCTCATCATAGTCGATACCTATACCACCACCTACATTAATCGCATATTCTTCCGGTAAATGTGATTGATATTGATGCGTAAATTCAAGTGCACTTTCAATGAATGTGACGTGAGCATCTTCATCTAAATTATTGCTCATTGCATGAAAGTGGAAACCTGTTAAAGTGATTTCTTCTGTGTCGTGACAGATTTGAATGGCTTCATCTAAATCGTTGTAGGGCATACCAAATTGTGTAGCGACACCTGCCATTTTTAATTTAGCTGTTGATTGAATGTTACTTAAATTAATGCGAATCATAACTTCGATTGTTTGTTGTTTTTCTTGTAGTAATGATTGCAACGCATCTAACTCAAAGAGACTCTCTACTTGAATTGATTTCACATGTGCATCTAAAGCGTATTCTAAATGTTGTTTCGTCTTTACAGGTCCGCCGTAAATGATTGGAATTTCATTTGAAATAGATCGAACCTTTTCAATTTCTCCAGTAGAAGCAACTTCAAATCCCGAAACAAAAGGTGCGAGTGTTTCTAAGATTTTTATATTAGAGTTGGCTTTCACTGCATAGAAAATATCATGTTTCGTAACAGAGCTGATCCAATTGATGCGTTTCTTTAATTCGGTTAAATCATATATATAATAATCGTGATTACTGTATGTTAACACTTCTTTAATTCTTTCCATATTGATTCTCCTTATTTATCATAAACATGACACAGATGACCATGATGAGCAATCCAACAACCATTGTTATATATACAATTTGTAAATTGAACTGTTCAAAGATAAAGCTTAGTAATATACCACCAAGTGGAATGAAACCTTTATCCATCATTGAAATGGATAATACAGATCCTCTATATTTCGCTTCAACAAGCTGTTGGACGAGTATACGATTGGTCGTTCTAAATGCCTGTGATGCCAATCCCATTATTAATAAGACAGCTGCATATAAATATGTATCATGAATAAACATTAATAATATGATGGTTAACGTAAATATCATTGCCCATCGTTTCAAACTTTTCATCGTATTCATATTTTTAGTGCGCATAAACATGACTAAAATTATAATAGATCCAGCAGCAATCATGGCAGTAAAGAGTGAATAAATCATCGTACGGCTGCCAAATTGTTCATCTACAATGCTAGGTAGAATAATTGTATACGAAAATCCAAAAAGCATCGATAAGACACTGGACAACATGAGCATGACAATAACAGGTTGTTGTCTTAAGTACGACCATATTTTATGACGTGTCTTCTTCTCATGATGGACCTCTGGCAAAGCTTGGTTAAATAATATAACCATCATACTCCCAATAATAGGTAGGGATAATACGATATTTGAATTCAGTTGAGCTAATAATATCCCACCTATAAATGGTCCAGTTAGTCTAGCTATATTTAAGATTAAAGCATTTAAACTGATTGCTTTATGTAGCTTGTCTGGTGTTACAAAACTTTGTATAAGTGCATTTCTTTGTATCGTATCAATTGCTTGGAAAAATGAACGCACCATAATAATAGACAGTATGAGGTAGATATTCCATTTTTGCCAAAAAGCATAGACGACACATACTGTGAATAACATATTCGCACAATGGATGATGTACATGAGTTTAGTAGAATTAACAGTATCGATGATTTTGCCGATTATAAAAGCAAATGCTAACTGTGGCATTAACCGCGCAAAATTAATATATGCAATGTAAACAGCACTTCCTGTCATTTGTAACGTGATCCAATTTAATGCGATGATATCTACCCAATCGATTGTTCGAGCTATAAACTGAGAACTGACAAAACGATGATACGGATTAAACTTTAACTTCATCACTAATGAGAAGTGGGTTGGCTTTTGGGATATAAATATCTTGATCTTTATTAGATACGCGCATCGTTAATAATGCTTTCTCGTTTATAGTCTCTTTGTAAAAGGCTTTAATATCTGCCTCTGTATGTTGAATGTCTTGTGATAGTAAATCTTCAAATACGGCTTTAAATGTACGGTTAATACGTAGCCATAAGAAGTTTGGATCATATGCATAATCTTCACTGAAATGATGCACAAGTGTGTTGAGGTGATTACTAATTAAAGTGTTTTGTACTTTCTCATACATACCTTCAGTCGTTGCATTTGTTAAAGCGTTGCTAAGTTCTAACCATTCAGGCACGCGAGAAGCATCTATTCGTAATCCGCCAAAGTCTCTCACGTGAAGACGTGTAGGCATACCATTCATAAATTCAAATGACATATTTTGAAGATGAGCTTCTAAGCCAACACCGTATTTTGTCATAAGTGTTAATACGGTTTCAACGAGTAATGAGACATATTGGTCAAACCAAGCAATCGGTGTTGCTGTTGCACGAGCTGTTTCAATCATATCGACGTAGATTTTTTGATGATGTTCATTCAACTCAAACAAACATGTAGCTGTATATAGTGATGCATGAGCAGGTATATATTGCGTATTATTTTCTCTCAATATGAATGATAAATTACGCTGTTTATCTACTTCGTCATGAATGTAAGTCATACCGCCATATTCTAATACTGGTAAGCTGATTTCATTAAGACGGTCGTCAGTCTTATAAATATATTTGAAATATTCACCAATAGTTTTAGAATTAATAATACTGTTGTTGCTAATAGACCGTATTGTTGACGTCATTTGTGAATTGACAGGAAGTTTGATAATCGGTGTTATCGTATCTAAAGGACAAACGGTTCTAAATGATGAAGTACTCTTTACGAGTCCACCAGTATGTTGAAGCGGTATAATATTTTGAGATTTGATCTCTTCTGTATAAACTTTTGGTATGACATGTTCGAATTGAAACGGATGTACAGGTATCAAATCATAATCTTCAGGTATTTCTCCTAAATAACCACTAAAGTCTGCTAAAGTTTTTACCTCAGAAGCTTCTAAATTATTATATAGAAAGCCTTTTTTAACGAATAACCAGTTTAATTTGAATGCATGATTATATTCAGGTGAATATTGCATAACTTCTTTGAAAGACAATCCTAACTTTGTCTTAGCACATGGGTGAATGTTATGCCCAGTAATCACATATTGCTCACTATGTAATAATGGATGGTCGCTTTTAGATGTATAAGAACAATGAATAAAACTAATTGCTTGGTTGATGAGGTGATTTTCAATTTCAACATGCAATTTGTGGTAATCGTAATGTTCGTCACTAAAATGATTAAGCCAGTCTATTAATTCAAGTGGATCTTGAACAAAGCGAGTTGTTGTATCATCTGTAATTTGTACGCGATGGTTCGCTTTATCATAAGTGACAAATATAGAATCGCTAATATATAAAGTTGTGATTGTTTTAAAGGATTCTACATGATGTATAGGAGGTGTTACTTCTTCATAAAAGCATGTTAATAATTTCTTGAATGTTGTATGAATGCTGTCTTGAATACATTGCTCGATATAGTGTTGTTCGTATTTATCTGTATGTTGATATACCTCATTAGTCCAATTCATTTTATTTGGCCTCCATATATAACGGGTTATTGATATTTGTATATTGGTAATCGTAACCTTCAGCGAATATTCTCATTTTTAATAGTGATTTAATTTTAAAGGTTGGTTGTTCTAAAATATTGATGTCAGGCGCACTATTTACGTGATGATCAGCTATCATATTTCGAATGATTTGATAACCTTTTGTACTGTCATAACCATAAGTAGCCAACACTTGTATAAGTTGGAACAGGTGATTATATAAGACTGCATGAGAAAATACTGATAACAAATCTTCAAATGAGTCAGTAATCAAGCCTGTTGAATCATCAATATCTATATTTCTTTCATATAATCTCACGCCACCAAAGTCTCTTATATAAATAGAAATAGGCATGCCATCTTTAATGACGACAGTGCTATTTTGCATATGTGCTTCTAAACTAATACCTTCTTCAAGCAATAATCTATAACTAGCTTCTAATAAATTATGTGTATATTCTGTTAAGAATAATTGAGTTGCAGAATCGAATGACATGTCTTGTGTTTGCATAATTGTTTCAATACACTCAATGAGAATAGGTTTTCTCGTAACAAAGCTATCAGTAATCAGACTGCCACATACTAATTGGTGACTGGCTTTCTGTTCAGGTATAAGGCTTCTTAACATAAAGCTACATTTATTAGCGTGTGATTGATTGATGTTTAAATAACTGCCTGCTAAATCTTTTTGAATATAGCTATTATCATAACCATTTGAACGATAAATGCGTTCCACAACATCGCTAAGAATAATGCCATTACGGATAGAAGCGGGAGACACATTTCTTACTGCACTAGTCGCTTGTGCATTGACAGCAGTCTTAACGATGCAATTTAATTCTTGCGCTTCTAAAGTTCTAAATGATAATAATGGACTGCTTTCAACAGCTAAATCGTGTAATGGAATCATGAACTGTTGTTCGAAACATGTTTCAAACTGTGGTAACAGAAAATGCTTCAATTGCCATTCATGAATAAACAGTAATGCATAGTTTTCAAATTTAATGCCATGTTCTTTACAATATGTATTAATTTTCTTTTTAAAAGTCTCTAATGCAGGTGATTGATAGATATTGATTTCATCTATAAAATCTTTATTGCACAATAGAGGAATGACATTCACCGTTTGTCTAAATTCTGGTGAAAACTTAATAACATCATCAATAGAGAATCCTAATTTTGTCTTAGTCATTGGGTGAAAAGGATGTCCCTCAGTAACACTTTGTTCAAAAAAGACATCTGATATATTTTCTTGTTCAACAAACTCAAAAATATTTTGATAACGGTGACCATATTGTTGATGATCACGTTCGAATTGAATATAACTCAAAGTGAGGTTACGAATAGAATCTTGAATTTCGTGTACTAAGCGTTCATCATCATAAATGACATCTTGATCAATATCTTCAAAACTTGATAATTGACCAATACGTCGCGTGATTTCGCGATATGCTTTCTGATATAAAGTTGTTATGTCTTCTTCTGAAAAATCTTGAAAATATTGACGTATTTCTTGTATCTGTTCGTTATATACGATTTCCAAAAAGATCAACTTCCTTTTCAAATAATTTATATAGTGAGAATCATTCTCAATTATAGGAGGTTTGCAAGGTTTGTCAATGATAGAAAATAATAATAAATAATTATGATAAATTATATAAAACTATTATTTTAATACTTTAGTTAGTCTAAAAAGGTTGGATTTTAATATTGTAGAAAATATTGGATCTAGCTTCGGATCTGCATTGATCGCAACAGTTGTCGCAACAATATCTATCCACGGATTTCTAGTCCCAGCAATTGTATTTATATTATTACTTATATGTTTGGCAATGATTCCTCCTAAAAGTATGAAAGTATAAAAAGACCCCTAAGAGATGTTTCATATGAAACATCTCTTAGGGGTTATCTTATTATTTATCAGTTTTACGCTTTCTGAAGAACAATAAACTTCCTAACATTGCGAATAATGTTGCAGTTGTCGCTTCATTTGTATTTGTTGAATTGTCTTTATAATCTATTTCAGAATTCTATATCAATATCCTATTCCAACGCGTGATTGAATAAATACGTCGGACGATATTTGATCGTAAACGAAGTCTGCTGTGTCTGGGACAGATATTTTCACGGCATTCTCTGGTAAGTAGTCTCGTTCGACTCTGTATTGTCCGATTCTTTCGCCATCTGGTAAATAGGTTGGGCATATGATTGTCCAATCTAGCTCTGAATCTTTAAGCATTGTATAAACTTTATGATGTTCTTCTGCTGCACGTGTTGTGCGTCTTTTAGATTCGTTAGATTGATAGCGTAGTAAATTCTTGTCAGTTCGACTTTGTAATATGCCAGCAGTACCTATTGTGATGATACGTTTAATGCCTTGTTGTGACATCGTTTCGATAATGAATGGCATAGCTTCTGATAATGTTGTGGACCCGTCTGTACTTAACGCACTTACAATAATGTCGTTACCATCAGCTGCTTTTTGAATATCATTTGGATTTAGTACATTTCCTTCGATTAGTCTCACAGATTGATTATCGACATTTAATTTGTTTTTATCGCGAACGAGTACGGATACGTCATGACCGTCCGATAGTGCGTGTGTTAATACTTCTTGTCCAACTCTGCCTGTAGCACCTAAAATTAATATTTTCATTTGTATTACTCCTTTTATAAAAGTTCTTATTTTAATGATAGACAAATTCGGGTATATATACTAGACATCAAACTTTTGAAAAGGTGATTCTGTATGAAATTAAGTAAAATATTGAAATACGCTGGTATCATTTCAGCACCATTAGTTGGTGGTAGACTAATCGGAAAATATGCTGTTCAAAACGCACGAAAGGACTATTCTAAAAATAAAAAACCACCATTCTCACCACCTGGGTATATATTCCCAATTGTATGGCCTATACTATATTTAAGCATGGGTATCGCACATTCTATTATAACGAAAGAGCGTGCTACTAAATCAACACAGACTACTTATTATAGTCAGTTGGGCTTAAATTATTTATGGTCAATTCTTTATTTTAAATATAAATTAAGAGGTACAGCACTTATTGAAAGTTATGTTTTATTGAGTGCAGTCATTTTAACAACTGTTCAATTTTATAAAGTGAATAAGTCAGCAGGGGTGTTATTAATCCCTTATGTTTGTTGGTCTGCCTATGCCTCATATTTAACAACAGGTAATTGGACACTTAATAAAGATAACCCGAGATATACTGAGAAGTAGAGAATTTGCTTAGCTAATAAAACGACCACTTCATCTACATCTGAAGTGGTCATTTTTTTGAAATAACATTTTAACTTTCATCTCCATGACTATGTGCCATCAAGATACTAAAGTGTTGATCAAATTCATTTACGATATTATCTGGTGTAACATCACCTTGTACAAATGCTTTTCTATAAAGCCAACCGTATACAAACATGTTAATAAATAATATGAAATCATCTTGTTTTACTGTGAGGTGATTATTTTTATGAATTTCCTTCACTTTCTTGTTAAAAACTATGGAAATTTTCTTATTATGAGCCATAATCGACTCATTGAAATTAGATGGTGCAAATGACAATTGAATATAGAATTTCACTAAATGACGAGTGTCATGTATATACGCTTTGAAAAATTTCAAAAGTTCTTCGTGTACATTATCAGGGCTTGTATTAATACTTTCAGTTAGTTTTAGCCCTTGATTCATACATATTTCTATACACTTTTCATATAAATCATCTTTACTAATAAAATAGTTATATAAACTGGCTTTTTTAATACCTAATTCATTAGCAAGATCATTTAGTGATGTTCCGTGGTAAGCTTTCTCAGAAAAGGTTTTAATACTAATTTGAATGAGCTTCTCAGATGTATTATTCATTTCATTTGCCTCCTTTACTACTTATGAATAACTATACAGTAAATTCTATTGAAAATCATTTATAAAAATATTTAATACAATTAATAAAATTATGTTTTCTAATATCCTAAATTAAAAAAAGCAAGTTATCTCATAGTCGAGGTAACTTGCTTTTGTCTGAATTATGTTGTTTTGTATGATGATTTCTTAAATTGATATACGATGAAGCCGATGATAAATCCGACAACGGCTGGTAATACCCAACCCATTCCAATCGTGAAGAATGGTAAGAATTTTTCGCCAAAAGTGATAACTGCATGTGCAAAACCTGTATTTGCGATGAATTCAGGACTTGCTTTAATACCATCAACAAATGAAGCGATCATTGTAAAATATGTCGTAAATTGATAAATGATTTTTGAATGATTAAAGAATGAACTGAATAACGTTAGCAAAATAATTGTAATCGCTAAAGGATATAAAAACATTAATACTGGTGTAGAGTATTCAATAATTTTTGTTAAACCAACATTAGCAAAAATACATGAAATAATACTCACAACTGTTGCAAACATTAAATAGTTTTGCTTTGGAAATAGTTCTGTGAATGTTTCTGAAAAGGCTGTGATTAGGCCAATAGCAGTTTTTAAGCAAGCTACGATAATGATGAGTGATAGTAATATGATGCCGTAATCACCTAAATAATATCGTGCGATTTGAGCTAAAGCTATGCCACCATTTTCACTCGCTTTAAAATGACCTAAACTCATCGTACCCATAAATGCTAATAAACTATAAATAATACCCATTAAAATAATGCTAATCGTACCAGATTTGAATGTTTCTTTCGCAATATGATTTGGGTTTGTAATACCTAACTTTTTAATAGTTGATACGATAATAATACCGAATGCAAGTGCAGCTAAAGCATCTAGCGTATTATAACCATCAATGAAACCTTTTAATAACTCGCTGTTTTCATAATCAGGACTAATATTAGCATTTGATACTTGTCCAATTGGATTAATAAACGCTAATAAAATCAATAAGCCTAAAAGGACTAAAAATACAGGATTTAAAAATTTACCGATATATTCTAGAATTTTTGAAGGTTTTTTTGAGAAAAACCAAGCAACTAAGAAGAATAAAATACTAAATATCGATAAATATAATGTGACAGATGAATCTGAAATAAACGGTGTAAATGCAATTTCAAACGATGTCGTTGCAAGCCTAGGTAAAGCATAAAAGGGACCAATTACAAGATAAAGTAAAATCGTGAATATATAAGCATATTTGCGATTTACACGTGTCGTTACTTCAAAAATACCATTAGTCTTAGAAATACCAATTGCGATAATTCCTAAGAATGGTAAACCAATCGCAGTAATTAAGAAACCAATATTGGCCGTTAAAACATTCGATCCTGCCAATTGACCTAAATGAATAGGGAAGATTAAATTTCCCGCTCCAAAAAACAAGCCAAAAAGCAATGATCCGATATATATATTTTCTTTAAAAGTAAGTTTATTTTTCATGATGATAAATTTCTCCTATTTTTTTAATCAACTTCACTATCTTAATGTGTTTTGTAAGAAGATGTCAAATTGATATTGAGGATATATATAGAAAGAGCCTAGAACAACCATGTAATGCTGTTCTAGGCTCTTTTATACTTTTATTGTGATGCTATCGATCAAGAAACAAAAACAAGATAGTTAGCGCACCGAATCCCGCTGAATTCCAGCAAATTTCTAATTATTTCTCATCTCATACAGTAATCCTTGTGCTGCTTCTAGGTTTGGCTTATCCATATTTTTAAGTGCTTCTGTTATAAGTTGGATTTCACTACCTTTTGCACCGATTTTAATTGCTAAGGATTTATAGTGAAGGTTCATATGACCTTGCTGTATACCTTCTGATACGAGTGCACGACATGCTGAAAAGTTCTGTGCGAGTCCGACTGCAGCTACAATGTGTGCTAATTCTTGTGCTGTTTTAACACCTAGTAAGTCTAATGTAACTTTAGATATTGGTAAGAGGTCTATGCTACCGCCGATAATGCCAAGTGTTAATGGTAATTCTATTGTACCTACTAAAAATTCGTTATCTCTATCATATTTCCAATTTGTTAAACTTCTATATTGTCCGTCTTTACTTGCATAAGCATGCGCACCTGCTTCAACGCTTCTCGTATCGTTTCCTGAAGCTAATACCACTGAGCTAATCCCGTTCATAACACCTTTGTTATGTGTGACTGCTCTGTATGGGTCGATGTGAGCTAATACAGATGCTCGCTCCATACGGTGTGCGACTTCTGCACCGCTTACTTCACCTTTTTCTAAGTCTGAAATGGCGATTTTACCTTCAATGCGAATAACAGATGTTGTTGAATAGTTTGAAAGAATACTCATTAGTATGTTTGTATCGCTTAATTGAGTTTCTAAATAGTGCGCAATTCCTTCAAGAATGGTATTGATAATATTAGCACCCATTGCATCACGTGTATCGATATGAACTTTTAAAGAAAGCATACCTTCTTCAGGAAATTCATTCGTTTCGATTTTAAGGTAACCGCCACCTCTTTTAAGGATAGAAGGGTAGACTTGATCGGCTACTTGGCGGATATCTGATTCTAAATTTAAAATATCTTTAGATAGTTGAGCAGTATCTGTAACATTATCAAATACGATTTGACCTAATTTAATATTGTCACTTTGAACGACTTTAAGACCACCAGATTTGTTGAAAAGTTTAGAACCGAAACTTGCTGCTGCAACAACTGATGGCTCTTCAACCATCATAGGTACAGCGTACGCTTTATCTTCTACTATAATTTCAGGTAAGACACCTACTGGTAGGGTACCTTGACCAATGACATTTTCGATTAAATTCTCTAAAAGTTCTTTATCTATTTCTGAATTGTTAAGTAATATTTGCTCAGATTCTTCTTTAATCCAACCATGATCTTTTAATTGTTTGATTTTCTCAGGTCGTGATAAATGTCTGAAGTCTTTCGTTAAAGGTTTCATTAAAGTCCTACTCCTTTTTCTATCATTAATGCTATACCTAAGCCACCACCGATACATGCAGTTGCAATACCCGTTTGCTTATCTTCTTGTTTTAAGGCATGTGCAAGTGTAGTAACTAATCTTGAGCCTGTTGATCCTAGTGGGTGACCTAAAGCAATCGCGCCACCATAAATGTTAAATTTCTCATCTGGAATGTTAAGGTTCTTTTTAACAGGAATGCTTTGTGCTGAGAATGCTTCTGTCATCTCAACTAAATCGATATCTTGAATTGTTATTCCAGTCTTGTTTAATAGTGACTCTACAGCGTAGAAAGGTGCATAACCCATGTATAAAGGATCACAGCCGATTTCTGCGTGTTGTCCGACAGTTGCTAAAATTGTATAGCCGTGTTCTTTCGCATATGATTCACTCATTAAAATTAAAGCAGAACCACCGTCACTTAATGCTGAAGCGTTACCCGCAGTAACTGTACCGTCTTCTTTGAAAATTGTCTTTAATGTTGCAAGGTCTTCCATTGTACTTTCTGGTCTAATTAATTCATCAGAAGTCATTGTTTCACCATTAACATCTTCTAATGAAACGATTTCTTCATTGAATTTACCAGCTTTTGTTGCTTTATCAGATTTTAAGTGTGAATTTAATGCAAATGCATCTTGTTCTTCACGCGTAACTTCATATTTAGTTGCAATTGCTTCTGCAGTTAAGCCCATCGCCATATTATGAAAGACGTCAGTTAAACCATCATGCATGAAACTTTTAACAGGTGCGTGGCCTTTTTTAAGAATAAGGTCTGGTGTGTTCGTCATACTTTCAACGCCACCAACAGCAACAACATTTGCTTCTCCAAGTTGAATAAGTTGTTTCCCTAAAATGATAGATTTAAGTCCTGATCCACAAACTTCATTCACAGTCATTCCAGGTGTTTCGTATGGTAACCCAGCATTTACAGCAATTTGTCGAGCAGCATTTTGTCCCGTACCTGCTTGAACAACATTACCGAAAATAACGTTCTCGATATCTTTAGGATCTAGTTGGATTTTATTAATTGCAGATTTTAAAGCAGCTGTCCCTAATTCTACTGCAGAGTAGTTACTCAATCTTCCTCTGAATTTTCCTACAGGTGTTCTTTGAGCACTTACGATTACAACTTTATTCATATTTTATGTTCTCCTTAAAAATTTATTTATTAATAATTGTCAATATTTAATGTAGTTTGATATCATTCAATATATAAAATAACATATTGAGAGGAAATTATTATGGCAATAGGTATTGATAAATTAGATTTTTACATCCCAAGTTTTTATGTAAGTATGGACGATTTGGCAAATGCTCGTGGAGTAGATCCAAATAAATTTAAAATTGGTATCGGTCAAAATAAAATGGCCGTTAATCCAGTGAGCCAAGATATTATATCAATGGGTGTTAACGCAGCTCAAGATATATTATCTGAACAAGACAAAAAAGATATCGACATGGTGATCGTAGCGACTGAATCGGGAATCGACCACTCTAAAGCAGCATCAATAGAGATTCATAACCAATTAAATATTCAACCATTTGCACGTTGTATTGAAATGAAAGAAGCTTGTTACTCAGCTACAGCAGCTATCCAACTTGCTAAAGATTTCTTATCAAACAACCCGAGTAAAAAAGTACTTGTAATCGCATCTGATATCGCACGTTACGGATTAAATTCAGGTGGAGAACCTACACAAGGTGCAGGAGCAGTCGCTTTACTATTGAGTCATAATCCTAGAATTTTAGAATTAAATGACGATAGCGTTGCATATACAAATAATGTATATGATTTCTGGAGACCAACATCTGAAAAATATCCTGTCGTAGATGGTGCTTTATCTAAAGATGCATACATTGAATCATTCAACACAGTTTGGAATGAATACGCTAAACGTACAGGTCATGAAGTAAATGATTTTGAATCATTCTGTTTCCACGTTCCATTTACTAAAATGGGCGAAAAAGCCTTCAAGACTATTTTAAACGAAAACGTAGAAGATTCAATTAAAAACAGATTAATGGATGCATATCAAGATTCTATACTATGGAGTAGAGACGTAGGAAATATTTATACAGGTTCATTGTATTTAAGTTTAATTTCTTTATTACAAAACCATACATTCCAAGCAGGACAAGAAGTATGTCTATTTAGTTATGGTTCAGGTGCAGTAGCTGAAATATTTAGTGGTTCAATCGTAGAAGGTTATGATAAAGCGCTAGATAAAGAAAAACACTTAGACATGCTTGCATCAAGAGAACAATTATCTGTAGAAGAATACGAAACTTTCTTTAATAGAATTGATAACCAAGAATTTGACTTCGAACGCGAACTCAGACAAGACCCATATTCAAAAGTATACTTACACAGTATCGCAGATCACATTAGAACATATAAAACAGAAGAATAATAAATGAAGCTTAGGACATCTCAAGACGTCATAGGCTTTTCAAATTTTTAGGTGTATTTTTTGAGTATGAGTTGTAATACTGAAAAGATGTGAGTTAAAGGTGTAATAAACTTACGAGATCGTAAAAGATGTGAGTTAAAGATGCAGTAAACTCACGAGATAGCGAAAATTGAACTTCATAAGTAACAAAGCCAAGGAGGTTGTCCTAGGCTTTTGCTTTTTGTATTAAACTTTTTCAATATATTGATCTTCGTGTTCGACATCTTTACCTACTGGTTCCCATTTAATATAAGTAGTAATGATTAGCCCAACTATAGGCACTAATGCTAATAGCAGCATTGTCTTATTTAATCCTAAGTTAGCTAATATAATTGGAAAAATAAATGTACCAAACATACTACCGAATCTACTCACGGATTCAACAAAGCCTGTTCCTTTACCTCGTAGAATTGTAGGGTATGATAGGGCGGCAATTGCTTTACCTTGAGTTCCTGGTCCACCTGAATGTCCGAATAGGAAGAATGCCACCATTAACGCAATCAACCAAGTATAGGTATGTCCATAAAATAAACCTATAATAATCATGGCTGTCCCTACAATGGTAAACCCAACAATTGTTAATTTACGTGCGCCGTATTTTGTTGTGAGTAATGCACCAGTTAAACCACCAATGATACCCGCGATATTAATGAGTGCAGTACCTGATAAGGATTCGATTTTGTTTTCTCCGATTATATAAATTGCGATTAAAGGAATATATAGACCGATTGCATAGTACTGCATACCTTGTAATGTTGCAATGGAAGTCGCTAATATTGTTCTTTTACGATAGCGTTTATTAAACAATGTACGTAAAGGATTTTTAACTTCTGTTTTACTAAATGATTCATCTTCACCTTTATTAGGTTCGATATTCACATTGATGTTGTAGTTCTTTTCGAGTTCTTTACTCGCTTCTGTTAAGGTTTTATTTTTCATTGACCATGATGGGCTTTCGCTTAAATAAAATAATCTTAAAACGAGTATAATCGTTGCGAACACTGCGCCGAGTGCTACGGAATAACGCCATAACCAAGCACCTGTACCAAGAGAATATAACAAAATAACGATAAGAGCCGAAGATACAACGGCGATATACCAAACGACTTGCCAATAGTTGACGTTACGGCCTTTATCTTTTTTATTACTGATTTCTGCTATAAAAGTAAAAGCAACTGGGCTATCCATACCAATTGCAAATCCCATCAATAATCTGAAACATAATAAAATAGCTGGTGCAGGTGATAACGCGGCACCAATCGCCCCGATAATTAAAGAAATCAATGAGACAGATAGAATTAATTTACGACCTAATTTATCGGCGTAAAATCCACCAATTGCAGCACCAAATAATGCCCCGAATGGCATTGCTGTCATAATGAATGATAAGTAAGTCGGAGAAAGTTTGAATTCTTGAGTAAGTTGATCAGTTGCTGTACCTAAAATTGTTAAATCATAAGCATCTAAAAATATTGTGCCTAATACGATAATTAATAATAGTGACATACGCTTTGTCGTCTTACGTTCGTTCACATAATCGATAATATCCTGTTTAGTATGTATTGTAATTGTTTCACTAGCCATAACCATACCCTCCTTAAAAAATCTACACACATTTTGTTGGCAATAAACAGACCAATAATGTGATAATACAGGTATGCTGATTCTACGGATGTTTGTTGTAAATATATACCCTAAGAATCAAAAAATTAACAATTTAAAAATAAAAAGCGCAAGGAGAGGTAAAATGCTAACAATATATGGACATAGAGGATTACCAAGTAAAGCTCCAGAAAATACAATAGCATCTTTTAAAGCAGCTTCAGAAATAGAAGGTGTAAAATGGCTAGAGTTAGATGTTGCCATTACAAAAGATAAACAATTAATCATCATTCATGATGACTATTTAGACCGTACAACAAGTATGTCCGGGGAAATAACAGCATTAAACTATGAAGAATTAAAAGAAGCATCAGCAGGATCATGGTATGGTGCGAAATTTAAAGATGAACGCTTACCAACATTCGATGATATGATAGAAATAGCAAATGAATATAACATGAACCTAAATGTAGAGTTGAAAGGCGTCACTGGCGCAAATGGACTCGTTCTATCTAAAAGTATGGTAAAGCAAGTTAAAGAAAAATTAGCAAACTTAAATCAAAATCAAGAAGTACTCATATCAAGCTTTAACGTCGTACTCGTTAAACTAGCAGAAGAAATCATGCCAGAATATAAAAGAGCTGTCATCTTCCATACGACATCATTCAAAGAAGACTGGAGAACATTGTTAGACTATTGCAATGCGAAAATAGTGAATACAGAAGATGCCAAACTCACAAAAGCAAAAGTAAGAATGGTCAAAGAAGCGGGCTATGAATTAAACGTTTGGACCGTAAACAAACCAGCACGCGCAAATCAATTAGCAAACTGGGGCGTTGATGGCATATTCACAGACAGCGCAGATAAAATGGTGCATCTGTCTCAGTAGGAGAGACTAAAGAGTTATTTACACTAGATTTTCCAAAACAAAAACAGAGGTAAGTCTTCCGTATTAGTGACGGTAGTCTTACCTCTCTTTTTTTATATTACATCATTGCTACTTTTAATAAATCTAGCACGCCGCTTGATGAGCCTGGGAATGCAAAGATGAGTTGATTGAGGTCTTTGGCTGTTAGTTTTTGGTTAACGATAAATGTGAGTAGGTTAATTAAGTTTGCTGCGTCGTCTGCGTATATTTCTGCGCCAACGAGTTGTTTGTCAGCGTTTAATATAATTGTCATTTCTGCTTCTGTTTCATTTTTATATTCAAATACCATTTGTTTACCGAATGGTATGTCTTTTATTGTATATGATTCGTTGTCTTCTGATTCTTTAACAGTAACACCGATTTGTGAAAGTCTTGGTAATGAGTATAGTACTGATGGTATTGCTGGATATTGAATTGGATTTGGATTGATGCCTAATATGTGAGTTGCGATGTAGTTAGATTCAAATGTTGCTGTTGGTGTTAATTTAGGAATTGTTTTATCTAATACATCTCCACTTGCATATATGTTTTGTATGTTTGTTCTTAAATGACCATCCACTTGAATACCTTTTTCACTATATTCAATGCCTAATTCGTCTAATCCTATATTTTGTACATTTGGTTTACGTCCTGTTGCGTCTAGTACATAGTCAGTGTCAATGCTTAGTCCAGATTCTGTTGTAACGTTGTAACAGTTACCAGATTGTTGGACTGATTGAACATTTTCATTGAAATGGAAATGTACGCCTTCTGATTCAAGTTTACGAATTAATTTAGCGATGTGTTTTTCATTAAAGCCTTCTAATGGTTTGTCTGTATGGTGGATGACGTGAACTTCAGCACCTGATTTAATTGCGATTGAAGCGAATTCGATACTAATAATACCAGCACCAATAAATGTGATGCTATTTGGCATTTTATCTAAAGATAAAAAGTCACGACTATCATGTGTTAATGCACTACCTTCTATATCAAGTTTATTACTATGTTGTCCAGTTGCAATAACGATGTTCTCAGCTTGAATATGTGTACCTTCAACATCAATTGTATGAGCATCTATTAATTTACCGGCACCCATTATCACTTCAATACCTTGTTGTTCAAACATAGATTTAAGTGTATTAGAAAGGGGATTAATGACAGCTTTCTTATATTGCATCAAGTTCTCCCAGTTTACATGTAATTGGTCAGATTCAATAATTTGAGGATAGTGACTAGCTTCTTCTAGCACTTCATAAGGTCCTTCAAGTAAGATCTTGGCATTACAGCCATAATTCGTACAAGTACCAGCTATCGTGTCTTTTTCTATAATGGCTACAGATTTGCCAGCATGTTTTAACGTTAAAGCAGCATGCCATGCAGCATGTCCACTACCTATAAATACAACATCAAATTTGTTCATAGTTTATCATCCTTTATATGTTATTTATTTAATTGTTTTCTTAAAGTTGTTTCTAATTGATCCATAATATCTTTCGTTTGTTTGTATAGTTCTAAATCCATTTCTTCTGATACACATTTAGAGATGGCATCATAAATAGGTTGTTTTTGTTCTTTTCCTTTTTGTGTTAAAGAAACAATCAATTGTCTTTTGTCTTGGTCTGATTTTTGTCGAGTGACCCATCCTGATTGTTCTAATCTTTTAAGAAGTGGGGTAAGCGTGTTGCTTGAAAGGTCCAATTTTCGACCAATCGAATGTAATGTTTGAGGATTTTCCTCCCATAATGAAAGTAAGACTAAATATTGTGAGTAAGTTAAACCAAATGACTTAAGTTCTTTTTCGTAAAATTGAGCAAATAATCGACTTACATTATATGCTGAGAAACATACTTGATTGGCTAGCTTCATATTGTGATCCATAAAATACTCCTTTCTATCGTGTGCGATTGATTATATATTAAACTATCGCGCACGATTAATCAAAGGAGGTGCTCATAAATTGAAAAAAGGATCTAGAATTGATAACTTATAAATAACATAAAGTAAAGGTTGTCCTTTTACAGAAATTGTAATATTATAAATTTAATGATGAACATGTAATCGTGGAGGGATAGTTGTAAGTGAAAATCATGACAAAGATATTAACGAGGAAATAGAGAAAGAATTTCTAGAATATCTTGAGAATAAAGATGAAATAGAAGCAGCAAAGCCTAAAAAGAAAAAATATATAAGCATGGTATTTCTATGCAGTTTAATCATTGCGTTGCTATATATTTCTAGAATTATTATGAATATTTTTTAAAGAAAATAAAAACAGAGTAGCATCCAATTACGGATGCTGCTCTGTTTGTTTATTTATCAATATTATATGTTTTCTTACCGTTATCATATAAATCGTCATACACTTTTCCAGATATTTTGGCATTGTAACTTGCCATACCTTTATCTTGTACATCTTGCACATTAATAGCCATCATCATATTTGGATTATCTTTATTATAAGAAATGAACCAACCTATTTGTTGTCCTGTCTCACCTTGTTTCATCTTGAGTTCAGCTGTACCTGATTTACCAACTAAGTTGGCATATGATCTATAAATATCTTCTCTATGTGTTTTGTTCACGACTTGTTGCATGCCGTCTGTTAACAATTTAATATTTTCCTGGGAAATGATGTTCTTCTTCCAGACTTTATTTTTCGTATCTTTGAGTACATGTGGTGCATTTACATTACCTTTATTCTCTAATGCGCTATATATTGAAAGAATTTGAACAGGATTAATCAATATTTCGCCTTGTCCATAACCTGAGTCAGCTAACAATATTTCATTATCTAAGTTCTTATTTGAAATTTGTGCATTATAGAATGGATAATCACTAGGGATATCTTCACCAACGCCTAGACGTTTCATACCTTCTTCGAATTTTTTGCTTCCTAATTCAAGTGCAACTCTCGCAAAGAAGATATTATCTGATGATTCAATAGCTTGTTTTAAATCGATATCACCATTAACAACTTCATATCTTGTAACGTTGTAGTCACCCCAAGATTTATCTTTTTGCCATCCTTTTCCGTTAATTTTATAACTTGTTTTGTCGTCTAAAGTCTTATTATTTAAGCCAATCATAGCTGTTAATATTTTTTGAGTCGAACCAGGTGATGTCGTGATTTGGAACTTATTAAGAAGTGGTTCTTTATCATCTTCTGTTAATTTCTTATAATCTTCATCACTCATTCCATTCATAAATGGATAAACATCGTAAGATGGTGTGCTGACAAGTGCTAACAGTTCGCCTGTTTGTGGATGAATAGCTGTACCTGAACCGTAGTCATCTTTCATGTTGTTATAAATACTTTTTTGGACTCTAGCATCGATGGTTAATTTAATATCTTTGCCATCTTTTTTCTTTTTCTTTATTAATGTATCAATAACTTTATTATTATCATCAATTATTGTGACCCGATATCCGTCTTTATTTTGAAGGTCTTTATCGTAAAGTTTTTCGATTCCTTTTTTACCGACGATGGCATCTTTTTTATAACCTTTAAATGCTTTTTGCTTTAATTCTTCTGAGTTAATAGGGCCAACATAACCAAGCAAGTGCGTTGTTGCTTCTTCAAACGGATACTCTCGACTTTCTGTTTCCTGAGATGTGAGATGATACTTTTCAACAAAATTCTTTAAATCTTGATTCATATCTTGAACAGTCTTGAGAGGGACGAATGTATCATCTTTAACCCAATCCTGTTCTGTTTGTTGTTTAATATACGATTCTGAAAGGTCTAACTTTTCAGCGATTGCTTTGTAATCACTTGTGGAAACATTATTAGGAACAATACCAACTTCATGTGCTGTTCCTGTAGTGGCTAACTCTACATTGTTTCGGTCTAAAATCTTACCACGTTCTGATTTCAATGGTTCAATATTGATGGATTGATTTTTCTTCATGCCTGGAATAATGACACTTTGATTCCAATCCAATTTCCAATCTTTATCTTCTTTAATAAAGTTTAATTTAACGTCACGATTAATTTTGCCGTAATTCGTTTGCAGTTCATACTTTGCTGTGACTTGCTTTTTGTTTTTCGAAACCTTTTTGATATCACGATCTTTAATGTTGATATCTTTGACGCCGAGACTGTCATAAATCTTAATAGGGCGGTCTGTCATTTCTACTTCACCATTATCGTTTTTAGATTGGTAAGTACTATTTTTAAAGACTTGCTTAACGTTTTTATCTTCAATGGCATCAATTGTTTCGTTTATTTTCTTATCTTTAGATGCATAAAAGAATACGCCTGAACCAACAGCGATGATTACAATCACGATGGCGATGATTAATTTTTTCATAAGAATCCTCCCAGAATTAGGACTAAGAATGAGTGTTTCAGTTATTCAAGTTGTGAATACAAATATAACATAAATAATCAATTTACCCTTATTATGAAAGTTTATTAATGGAGTAATTATACACTTTAATTAAGAGTTATTTTATTAATAAAGAGAAATTATACACTTAAAAGATGGTTGCTTATATATACTTTTAAATTTGATGAGCGTGTAAATATATATGCTTTTGATGTCATCAATCGTTAACGTTTTATTCAATTTATTAAATATGATTAGGAGATTAGATATGATATTTTCTCAAGCTAAAAGATTACTAATAGGTAAACCAAAGAAAAACAAAGAGTTACAAAATGAAAAGATTAGTAATACAAAAGAGTTAGCCATACTTTCATCAGATGCATTGTCCTCTGTAGCATACGGACCAGAGCAGATCTTAATTGTGCTCTCAGTGTTAGGTGCTATAGCAGCTTGGTATACACTACCGATTACGGCATTTATTTTGATACTGTTAATCACATTAGTGCTGTCATATAGACAAGTTATTTACGCTTATCCTCATGGTGGTGGTGCTTATACCGTTTCAAAACATAACTTAGGAGAAAAATGGTCGCTACTAGCAGGTGGGTCGTTACTTGTAGACTATATATTAACAGTCGCTGTTAGTATTTCATCAGGTACTGATGCATTTGTAGCCGCATTTCCATCTTTATATGAAAAACGAATTTTAATAGCATGTATTTTAGTCGTATTGATTTTAATTTTGAACTTAAGAGGTTTAACAGAATCTGCAACGGTGTTGTCGTATCCCGTATATTTATTTATATTTGGTTTGATTATGCTGATTGTTGTTGGTGTATGGAAAGTAGCAACTGGCCAAGCTGAACCACAAACAATATCCATTGTCGGTAGCTCAGTACCAGGTGTAACGTTCTTTCTATTACTAAAAGCATTTTCATCTGGTGCATCATCTTTAACAGGTGTTGAAGCGATATCGAACTCAGTTAAAAGTTTCAAAGATCCCGCACCCAAAAATGCTGTTAAGACTTTAATCGCAATGGGAAGTATTTTAGGATTTATGCTTGTAGGTATGGTCTATTTAACTTATTTCTATGGCATTATGCCACAAAGAGAAACGACTGTATTATCTCAACTTGCGATACAAGTCTTTGGAGAAAATGTGATATTCTACTTTATTCAAGGTGCAACAGTACTCATTCTGATATTAGCGGCTAATACTGGATTTACAGCATTTCCACTACTCGCAGCAAATATGGCTAAAGATAAGTACATGCCACATATGTTTACATTTCGTGGTGATAGATTAGGTTATTCGAACTCTATTATTGTATTAGGTGTTTTAGCAATATTTTTAATAATAGGCTTTAACGGCAAAACTGAAAACTTAGTTCCACTATATGCAGTGGGGGTGTTCATTCCGTTTACGTTAGCACAACTCGGTATGATGATAAAATGGATCAAAGAAAAACCGAAACATTGGAAAAAGAAATTAGCAATCAATACATTAGGTACTGTTATAACATTTCCAATATTTATGATTTTACTCATAAAAAAAATGCCACACGTGTGGCCAATCTTAATCTTTTTACCGATCGTCGCATTGATGTTTGTTCGAATTCATAAACACTATATCAACATCGCGAAAGAATTACACGTTTCAGAATCACACAAAAGCACTACAACAAAAAGTAAGAACTTAGCCATTATTCCAATAAGCGGTATCACAAATGCAGTAGATAAATCTATCGCATATGCAAAATTAACATCTGACGATATCATCGTTGTACACGTAGCAGTAGGTGAAACAAATGAGAAGAAATTACAAGCAAAATGGAAGTCATTGTACCCAGTCATAAGACTTGTTATATTACATTCGGAGTATAGAGATGTCATTAAACCTATTACACGTTTTATAGATAAAATTAATTATAAAGCAACAGCAGAAGATTACTTAATAACAGTCATCATACCGCAATTTATTACAAATAGAAGATGGCATAATTTATTACACAATCAAACAAGCTTTATGTTAAAAGTGCATTTATTCTATAGAAAGAATATCGTTATATCAACGATACCTTACAAATTAAAACATTAAACTCAAAATCATTTGTATTTTACAACTATATATTTAAAAAAGCAGAGGAAACAATCAAAAGATTGAATATTTCCTCTGCCTTTTTAATGCAATAAAACTGAAATTAACCGAAAGTTTGAATGCAAGTCTTGATTAAATCAATAATGCTTGTAATAACACCAGCGATATCCATTTGCAAAACCTCTTTCCTTTTAAGATACATTTAGTATAAATAAACTTAACCCATTTATGTTAAAAATTCCCTATAAAGCCAAAAATCATACATAACTGTCAATCAATTAAAAAACAACGTACAAATATGCACAAAAACCCGTCACTTAGGGAATGTGAAGAGATTTAAACAGTTTGGAAACATAACTATTCAAATGAAAAAATAATGTTAAAACGGGTTCGAATTGTATATTTACTTCTTTTTTTAATAAAAAAGTCAGAAAATTCCGAAACATTTATTTACATAACTGTTACTAATTGGTAATGTGCTTAAATAATAACAACTTTTATTTAAAGAAAGGGGAATTTTTGTGGGAAAAGTACAAGATGTTATGAATAGGGATAAACAATATTTTGCTAAAGCTGGGCGTATTCCTTATTATCCATTAGTCATTGAAGAAGCTCATGGCTCAACTTTGATTGATGTAGAAGGAAAGAAATATATTGATTTATTATCGAGTGCTAGTTCACAAAATGTAGGACATACGCCTAAAAAAGTAGTTGAAGCTATTCAAAGACAGGCTTCTAAAATGGTTCATTACACACCAGCGTATATGCATCATGAACCACTTACAAAGTTATCTGAAAAGCTGTGTAAATTATCTCCAGGTAATTTTGAGAAACAAGTTCTGTTTGGTTTAACTGGTTCTGATGCTTGTGATGGAATGATTAAATTTGCGAGAGGCTATACAGGACGACCATATATTATTAGTTTTGAAAATGCATATCATGGGTCTACATATGGTTCGATTACAGCATCAGCCATTTCTTTGAATATGAGACGTAAAATTGGTCCATTATTACCAGGGTTCTATCATATTCCTTATCCAGATAATTACCGTGGTATGTACAAAGAAAATGAACCGAAGACTGTTGAAGGATATCTTGCACCTTTGAAAGAAATCTTTGAAAAATATGTGCCACCAGAAGAAGTAGCCTGTATTATGATTGAAACATTTCAAGGGGATGGCGGTTTGTTAGAGCCCGTGCCAGGATATTTTGAAGCATTGTCTGATTTATGTAAAGAACATGGTATTTTAATTGCTTTAGATGATATTCAACAAGGATTCGGTCGCACCGGTAAGTTTAGTTCAATTGAACATTTTAATATTGAAGCGGATCTTATTGCTTATGGCAAATCAATTGTAGGTGGTATGCCGATGTCAGCCATTGTAGGTCGAAAAGAGATTATGGAAGTACTAGATGCGCCAGCTCACTTATTTACAACAGGTGCAAATCCAGTTTGTTGTGAGGCGGCACTTGCCACGATTGAAATTTTAGAAAAAGAGCAATTGATTCAAGAAACTGAAAGAAAAGGTGAAGTTGCCAAAAAGCGCATGAAAGAATGGAAATCAAAATTTGATTGCGTAGGAGATGTACGTGGCAAAGGGTTATCAATTGGAATTGATATTGTTTCTGATAAATCATCCAAGACAAAAGATTCCGAAGCCTCATTAAAAATTTGTAATAGATGCTTTGACCGTGGTGTAGTCATTATCGCTATAGCAGGTAGTGTGCTCAGATTCCAACCACCATTAGTGATTACGGATGAAGAATTAAATACAGCATTAAATATATTAGAAGAAACAATTGAAGAATTAGAACGAGGACAACTTAACAATTACAAGGTCGAAGGCCAAGGATGGTAAGGAGTGATATAGATGGAATTCAGTTGGAAAAATGTTATTAAATTAAGTGGTGCATATATAGCTTATTTAATTGGTTCTGGGTTTGCAACAGGTCAGGAAGTTATGCAATATTTCGCGTCATACGGACCAGTAGGGATAGTTGGTGCATTGATTTCTGCAGTACTATTTTGCTTATTAGGTTCAATGATTATGGTTAAAGGTCACGAGTTGAAATTAAGTCAGCCTGGCGATATTTTTAAAGTTTATTGTGGTAACTTTTTCGGAAGAATTAGAGAGTATTTCGCTTTATTATTCATATTTAGTATTGTGGTAATTATGATTTCTGGTACAGGGGCAGTTGTGTCTGAACACTTTAAATTACCTTCCTCTGTAGGGTTTTTAGGAATGGGTATACTAGCAATGATTACAGTTATTCTAGGTTTAAATAAATTGATTGATATTATTGGTTTAATCGGTCCTGTCATTGTTGTATTAACTGTCTTTATATGTGGATATGTGTTTATTACACAAGTTGGTAACATGCCATCATTTGATCACTTACCTCAAGCAGCTAAAGACTTACAACCGACTAATCATTATTGGCAGTCAGCAATACTCTTCTTCTGTTATAACATGCTAGCAGGTACAGTATTTTTCACACAATTGGGTAGTGAAGCAAATAGTAAAAAAGAAGCGGTTGCTGCAGCAATTTGTGGAGGATCTGGTTTAATGTTAACGGTTATTATGATGGTTGTAGCAATGCTCGTTTATTATAATGATGTCATTAAATTAGAAGTGCCAGTATTGTATATTGGTGGTACAATCCATGCAATCGTTGCGCTCTTCTTCGCAATTTGTATTGTATTAGGTATTTTCTCAACAACTGCGCCAATGTATTGGCTCGTTAAAAAAGAAGTGATGCGCTATATCAATAATAGATTTGATATCATCGTTACAATTGTATTAGGCATTATCTTTATACTAGGTGGTACATTGCCATTTGGTTCATTAGTAGCAACCATTTATCCATTTGTAGGATATGTTGGGATATTGATTACAGTCATTATTATTGCGCATACAGCATTTAATAAATTTAAGAAAGCTTAATCATAAATAAAAAGACTTTTGAGATCACATTCTTTTAAGTGAAATATCTCTGAATACATTTCAATTTACAATGTATTTGTTACAATAGTAAAGAACATGTATATAACTTATTTTAAATTATTTAGCGAATATATTATAAATTAATAAGGGAGTGATTCTTTTGAAGAAACAGCTGTTCTCTGGTCTTGTACTTATGTCGGTTGTGTTGTTGAGTGGTTGTACGATTAGTATTGGTGGAGATTCAAATGATGACAAGTCATCAGAAAATGCACAAAAGAGTGAATCACAGGATAATCAGTCTAATGGTTCAGATAGTAATAACTCGAATAAAGATGAATCTAATGATGGTAATCATCATGAATCTAATCAAGACAACAACACTTCTAACGAGAATACTAATAGTGATGAATATTATGCGAAAGTATGGTTAACGGCTTTACCGAGTTATCGAAATATGGATGAAAGTGAAATGAATGCAGATCTTCAATTTCATAATCTTGAGGGTGAGTATTTGAATCCATATAATAAAGCAAATACTGTGAAATATCCTAAAGGTATGTACCTTTTAGCAGGTTCGCCTACTGCTGCTGGACAAGTTGTGTATAAGAATAATGGAGATGGTACGATTTCTATTTATAATGTACCTTCACATTTCCAAGATAAAAGATGGTTAGAAGATGATGAGTACTCTCAACAAGAGTCTGAAAAGATTTTAAACAATCCAAAAGTCGTTAAGCTTTATGATGCGTCTGATGAACAAATCGCAAGAACTGTGAAAATGTTTAATGGATCAACTTCGATGGATGATGGTTCTGATTCTGATTCAGATGATGATAGTAGTTCTGAAAAAGTAACACGTGAGAATGTTATTGATAAAGTAGAATCATATGAAGGTTCACTGTTAGATACAGATAAGTATACGTATAAAGAGCCTGAGAAGACAGACGAAGGTAAATGGGGCTTCTCATTTGAAGATAAAGATGGCAATTTAGCAGGTTCGTATATTATAGATGATGATGGCAAAGTGACTGAGTATGATGAAAATGGAGAAGAAGTTGGATCAGGATATTAATATAGTAAGACCTTTGAGCTTATAACGTTCAAAGGTCTTTTTATTATACTAATAAATGTTTTTAAAGCTTTACGTAATGTGTAATTTCTGTTTAATTGTCCTTTATTGCAATTTATTGTACACTATATGTAAGCGCTTACTAAATACAAGTATTTTAATATAGTAAATATGAGGAGAATATATATGAAGGATAAAGTAATCATTGTAACGGGTGGTAGCAGTGGTATGGGTAAAGCGATGGCAACGAGATTTGCTGCAGATGGTGCTAAAGTTGTCATAACTGGACGCTCACTTGAAAGACTTGAAGAAGCGAAAAAGGATATAGAACAAGAAGAAGGACAAGTATTATGTATTGATATGGACGTACGTGATCCAGAACGTGTTCAGTATACAGTAGATGAAACGATTAAAACATTTGATAAAATAGACGGATTAGTCAATAATGCAGCAGGAAATTTCATTTGTGCAGCTGAAGATTTATCTTATAACGGTTGGAATTCAGTTATTGATATTGTATTAAATGGGACTTTTTATTGTTCGCAAGCAGTAGGTAAAGAATGGATTAAGAGTGGTCATAAAGGTCGTATATTGAATATTGTAGCAACATATTCATGGACAGCTGGTGCAGGAGTTATACATTCAGCAAGTGCCAAAGCAGGTGTGCTTGCTATGACGAGAACATTAGCAGTTGAATGGGGAAGTAAATACGGAATTACGGTTAATGCCATTGCACCTGGACCAATAGATAATACAGGTGGTGCTAAGAAGTTAACGTTATCTGAAGATGCCAGACAACAAACATTAGATAGTGTTCCAGTAGGCAGAATGGGACAACCTGAAGAAATTGCAGGATTAGCAAGATTTCTATTCTCAGATGAAGCGGCTTATATCAATGGCGATTGCATCACAATGGATGGCGGTCAGTGGCTCAATCGAAATCCATTTTAATATTAAATAACCTTTCACCTCGATTGTATTGTAGGTGAAAGGTTATTTTTTAAACGATACTTAACATGCGTTCTAATGATTTTTTCGCAAAATGCGATGTTTCTTTATCGACTTTAATAATATTTGATTGATCTCCGGCAATGATTTTATCTAAGCACCATGCGAGATGAGGTAAGTCAATTCTATTCATAGTTAAGCATGAACACATAAGTGGATTAAGGGATTCAATCGTAATATCTGTATATGTTTCTTTTAAACGTTGTACGAGGTTCATCTCAGTACCAATTACCCAATGAGAACCTTTCGGCGCATTTTTTATTTTGTCGATTATATATTTAGTTGAACCTGCATAGTCTGCCATTTGTACAATATCAAATTGACATTCTGGATGTACAATAACATTTACGTCTGGATCTTTTTTCCTCGCTTGATCAATGTGAATGGGGTAGAACTTTTCATGAACAGAGCAATGTCCCTTCCATAAGATGATTCTAATATCTTCATCACGACCATCGAAGTCTAGTTTCTTTTGTATCGGATCCCAGACAGCCATTTCCTCAAGTTTAATACCTAATTTATAAGCGGTATTACGACCTAAATGTTGATCAGGTAAAAATAATATACGTTTATCTTGATCTAAAGCCCATTGAATCACACTGTCAGCATTACCACTTGTCACACATGAGCCACCATTTTCTCCGACGAATTTTTTGATTGCAGCAGTCGAGTTCACATAAGTAAGCGGTAGAATATTATCACCTAAACGATTCGTTAATATATCATAGCCATGAAGCGCTTGTTCAATATTCGCCATATCTGCCATAGAGCAACCTGCAGATAAATCAGGTAAGTAAATATCTTGATTATCGTCAGTCAAGATGTCAGCAGTTTCAGCCATAAAATGCACACCACTAAAGACGAAATATTGAGCCTTTGTATTCTCTTTACAAATACGTGCAAGTTCAAGCGAGTCACCCATAATATCAGCAAATTGAGCAACTTCATTTTTTTGATAGTGATGCGTTGGCATAAATAAACTTTCACCTAATGAAGCTTTAATGGATTTAATTTTGTCTTCAAGTTCTTGATGAGACATTTTTATGTACTTTTCAGGAATAGATTGGGCATTCTCAATTGTAAGATTAAACATTTATATAACCACCTTTGCAGAGATATCTAATGCATGTTGTTCATAAAATAACGAACCTATAGAAATATAATCGACACCCGTTTCAGCGTAATCGACAACATTTTTAATATTGATGTTACCGGATGCTTCAGTTTGTATATGTTCAGGCACTTTCGTGATATGTGCTTTGATCCAATCTGGTTTGCAATTATCAAACATGATGATATTCACATTGGATAAAATGGCTTCATCTAAAGTATGTTCATCTTCAATTTCTATTTCGATTTTATCCATAGGTCCGATATGTTGCTTAGCTTTAGAAACAAGTTCACGAATCGATAGACTGAAACTGATATGGTTGTCCTTTAACATTAATCCGTCATTAAGCGTCCGACGGTGATTATAGCCACCACCAATAAATACTGAATGTTTCTCAAACATACCTAATCCTGGCGTTGTCTTTCTCGTATCTACAATTTTGACATTTGTATGCTGAACTTTTTGGACGATTTCATGTGTAGCTGTAGCGATACCGGACATTCTTTGAATTAAATTTAAAGTGATGCGTTCCATCGTCAAGAGGGTCGAAATGCTACCTTCAATAACAGCGAGCTTCTGACCCTTCTCTATGAATGTACCGTCTTGAACGAACAAAGTGGTGGTTATAGCATCATCAATGAGTTTGAAACTTTCTTGAATGATCATTTCACCACAAAATATGCCTTCTGATTTACTTAAAATTGTTAATGTACCTTGTTGAGTGGCGTCGAATAAGCTTGAAGACAAATCACCATAATGGTTATCTTCAAGGTAAAATTGTTTGAGTTTTTCTTGGACGTATAACTTGTTTAGCATGAATTGAATCCTCCATTAGTATTTCGATATCAGTATGTTGTAGTGTTGGTTCAGTATTCGGATAATCTAATCTATAGTGGACACCCCGTGATTCCGAACGACTTAAAGCTGATAAACAGATCATTTCTAAAGTCTTTACTTCTATATATTTCTGCCAATCTGATTGAGTCCATTCAGCTAAAGTCACCGCATTGCTAAGACAATGTTGTATGTTATTTAAGTAAGCTGTGATGTCTGCACCATTACGCTCTATACCTAACACTTTAAAAGTTTGTTGACGAAGACCTTGTATGTCTTCATCACTTATTTTAGGAATATGCAGTTGCTCAGATTCACTAACATAAATATCTCTTAATTCAGATTGATGAATAGCTTCTCCACAAAGGTGTCCCATAACAAGTGCTTCAAGTAAGGAATTACTTGCTAGACGATTTGCACCATGAAAATTTGTATTACTCGCTTCTCCTATAACGTAAAAGTGTCTCAAGTTCGTTCGACCATAAATATCTGTTTTTACGCCACCCATTGTATAGTGTCCACCTGGTGTAATAGGAATGAGATGATGCGCATATTCATCTGGAAAATGTTCAATGACGTTTTGATAAATCGTTGGAAATCTATTAGAAAATGCTTCAACTTGTTCAATATTGATAAAGCATTGCTGACCAAGTTGTTGTTGCTGAAAAATGGCTCTACTTGTTACATCTCTAGGAGCGAGACTGCCTAAAGGGTGTTTATCTTCCATAAAATGCTCCCCGAGGCTATTGACTAAAATACCACCATGACCTCTTACTGCTTCAGAAACTAAACCGTATGTTTGTCCGGGCTTACCGAGTAAAGTGGGATGAAATTGAATCATTTCCATATGCCTTAATGGAATGCCGTGGTGATGCGCGATAACATGACCTGAACTTATTGAACTGGACGCACTGGAATGAGTCGGGAATAAATTGCTGTAACCACCCGTCGCCAAAATGACATCATGAGCTATGATATCAAGTTTTTGTCCATGTTTATTAAGTGCACGTACACCACAAACAGCATATTCCATATCTTTCAATAAATCGATTACTTCAGTTTCTTCATAAATCTCTATATGCTTGGATGATAATTGATTCATCAAATGGTGCGTTAAATATTTACCTGTTTGATCACCACCAATATGTAAAATCCGAGGGCGAGTGTGCGCACCTTCCATCGCAAAATCTAAAACATGTTGATTTGTAATCGTATCAAAATTCAATCCATTTTGAATGAGTTGCTCAATGTAACCATGACTATGTTGGATGATGGATTGTATGACATCAATATCTCCAAGTTCATTGCCAGCTTTATACGTATCTACAATATGCGCATAACCATTGTCATGTTCGTATTGAGAACAACAAATTCCGCCTTGAGCTAGTGAACTATTATGTTTATTTAGTTTATCTTTCGTAATGCAATGAATTTCAGTTTGCTCATTAAATGACTGTATAGCTGCTAATGCAGCGATGCCAGAACCTACTACAATGACTTTTCTCAAAGTTTACACCTAACTTTACATATATGTTATCATTTTATATACAATATATTGACACAATGAAACGTAAATAACAAGAGGGGGATTATAATTGATTTATTTAGATAACGCATCAACTACAATGATTGATCGCCAAGTGATGGATGTATATCAAGATATACAGCGTGAAGCATATTACAATAGCGAAAGTATACATATAGGTGGTGTACATACTAGACAGTTATTGGATGGATGTAAACAATTTATAAAGGATTACTTCTCAACAGTTAAAGAAGTGATTTATACAAGAAGCGGTTCTCATGCAAATGAAATTGCGATACATAGTTTTTTGAAAGAGAAGGAGGGCGGTAAAGTACTCATTTCACCTTATGAACACCCCTCTATACATGCTGCATTAGAAGTTTATAAAGATGATTTTGATATCATTTTGTTGCCTTTAGACAACAATGGCGAAATAGATTTAGAACAGACGACTGACTTAATGACGGATGATGTTGAGCTCATCATTGCACAACATGTTAATTCTGAGACTGGATATATATTACCTGTTGAAGAATTGAGTCAAATAGCGCTGGATTACAATATTCCAATGCATGTTGATGGTGTACAAGCCGTTCATAAATTAAAGGATATCAATGTAAAATGGTTCAGTTCATATGCATTTTCAGGTCATAAGTTTCACGGTACTAAAGGTTCAGGTGTGTTAATGATGAATCATGAGTATGTAAAGCCTTTAAATCAACATTATTTTCATGAAATGTATACACAAAATGGTACAATAGATTCACCAAGTATTATCGCGATGACAAAAGCATTATCAATAACACCTAGTATTGACGAGATGCATACTTTACAACAATACTTCATCGAACAATTAAGTGACTTATCATTTACACCAATTGTTTACAAAGCGCAAGCACCACATATTATTGCAGTATTAACACCGATATATGAAGGACAATATATTATGCAATATTTGTCGAATAGAAATATATGTGTTTCGACAGGCACTGCATGTGGTCATGGCGCATTGTTAAGTAATGGTTTACAAGTTAAAATAGATTCAATACCTGAGAAAACGTATGACCAATATATACGTTTATCTATTGGGAAATTTACGACTAGAAATGACATAGATACTTGTTTGCACCATTTAAAAACAGCTATAAGAGGAGATCAGTGAAATGAATAACCCTTTTAAAAGAAGAGAACAAATTTTACAATTACTCGAGTCTTCAGATGAACCGATTAGCGGTAAACAACTGAGTCAACAATTTGATGTTTCAAGACAGATTATTGTAAAAGATATTTCTATATTGAAATCACAAAATTATAATATCGATTCAACAAGTCGTGGTTATGTTGTTAATAATGTTCAATGCGGTAAAAGATATAAACGTGTCATTGTTTGCCAACATGATAATGACCGAATGGAAGAAGAGTTGAAGCTTATATTAGATAACGGGGCAATGATTGATGATGTTGCGATTGATCATCCAGTGTATGGCAGTATTAAAGCAGATTTAATGATTGAAACGTATGAAGATTTATCAAAATTCATTAGTGAAATGGAAAAGTTTGAAGGACAAATGTTAGCACACTTAACAGATAACCTTCATTTACATACGATTTCTGCACATACTGAAAAGATTTTAGACAATGCTATAAGAGATTTAAAAGAACACCAATTTATTGTAGAATAACCAATAATATACCTCCGTATAATTTGCTTAATGTAAAATTATACGGAGGTATATTATTTAGATATATTAAAAAGAAAAATTAGAATTTTTAGAATTCATACTACTATTTTTTGGGAATATGTATATAATGTATATAGATTAGATAAATAAGGGGGATTTTTAAAAGTGAATTTATTTATGAAAAAGTTATCAGTTGCTTCATTAAGTGCTCTGATTGCACTACCTGCATTTGCTACTCAAGCATCTGCAAATAGTGTCGCACCAAATGAAGACAGGTTACTCGAAACATTAGAAAAAGAAGGTGTCATTGAATCAACTGAAACACCTGAACAGAAAAACAAGAAAATCAGAGAGTATATGGATGGTAAGGGTGAGCAATATCATCAAAAATACATACCGAATAAAGGGCTTTTTGATAAGAAGTACAACAAGGGGAATAATGGTAAGCGTTTAGAACCATTAAATAAGAATCAAAAAGAAATGTATAAAAAGAAAAACAACGGTAAACGTGTTGATAATGTTGAAGAAGAAAAATATAAAGGTAAAGTACGACAAGATAAAGTGTTAGTATTAGCGATGGAATTTCCAGATTATCCTCATAGTTCGATTACAAAAGATGAAACGGATATGTACTATGACGATTACCCAGTTTCTCATTTTCAAGATATGGTATTTGGAGAAAATGGCTATAAAGGTCCAAATGGCGAGAATTTAATGAGTATGAAACAGTATTACAAAAACCAATCTGGTGGTAGTTATGATATAGATGGAAAAGTGCATGGTTGGTATAAAGCTAAACATCCTGCAAGTTATTATGGTGGGAATGTGCCAGACGAAAGTGGCAGCGATGGTAAACCGAAAGAATTGATTAAAGAAGCGCTAGAACAAGCAGCGAAAGATCCAGACATTAATTTAAGCGATTATGACCAATGGGATCGTGATGATATTGATGGTGATGGTGTATATGATGAGAAAGATGGCATCATCGATCATATTATGATCGTACACTCTGGTCCTGGTGAAGAAGCGGGTGGTGGTAAATTAGGAACAGATGCTATTTGGTCACATAGATGGTCACTTGATTTTGATGATAAAGGTGAACCTTATACAATTCCAGGTACTGATTCTGGGCTTGATCAATTTGATGGGAAATTAGCAGCAATTGATTACACAGTTCAGCCTGAAGATGGTGCAGCAGGTGTGTTCTCACATGAATTTGGACACGACTTAGGATTACCAGATGAATATGATACTGAGTATTCAGGTAAAGGTGAACCCGTTTCATTCTGGTCAATTATGTCATCAGGTAGTTGGGCAGGTATTGTTCCAGGTACTGAACCGACTGGATTTGATCCATACATGAAAGAAATGCTTCAACAATTACATGGTGGTAATTGGCAAACAGGTAATGAAATCAATGCATCTGAATTTAAAGGTGAAACGTCAGAACTTATAGATGAAGCATCTACTAAAGGGACAAACAATGATGCAATTAAAGTTAAGCTCCCTGACAAATCAACTTTAATTCAAAAGCCAATTCAAGGCAAGAAAGCATATTGGAGTGGTGCAGATGATGATTCACAATATTCAATGGAAACAGCATTAGATTTAAGTTCTGCTAAATCAAGTACGTTAAAATTCAAGACTTGGTATGATATAGAACAAGGATTTGATTATGGTTATGTTCAAGTATCTACAGATGATGGTCAAAATTGGGAAAACGTAGCAGGTAATATTACGAATAATGATGACCCATCAGAGAGTGGACAGAACCAAGGTAATGGTATTGATGGTCAGTCTGAAGGGTATGTTAATGCTAAATTTGATTTATCAAAATATGATGGCAAAAAAGTAAAATTAAGATTCTTATATGTAACAGATAAATTTGAAACAAACCCAGGTTGGTTTGTCGATAAAGTTCAAGTAACTTCAGAAGATGGACAAAACATCTTCAGTGATAATGCAGAAGGTAAAGCAAAATTTGATTTACAAGGCTTTGAACAAAGTGATGGTAATAGATATGATGAGAACTACTATTTATTACAATGGAGAAACTTTACAGGACCAGATAAAGGATTACAACATATTAAACGCGGTGGCGGAACGATGTCTTACAACAAAGGCTTAACAGTTTGGTATGTTGATAAGAGTTTCTCAGATAACAACGTAAGTTCTCACCAAGGACAAGGCTTCATAAGCGTTGTAGATGCTGACCAAAATGCATTGAATTGGAAGAAAAAAGGTGTAGCTGATGATCCAGCAACAACACAATTCCAAATTAGAGACGCAGCATTTAGTTTAGATCATCAACCAAAATTAAAATTGAAAAACGAAGAGGGCTATAAACTACACGATAATAAAACGAAGAAAAACCCTGTATTCGATGATAGTCAAGATTACTCAAACCAAGGACAAAAAGATGCAGGCGTATTATTACCAAATCATGGCTTGAAATTTGAAGTATCAGCAAAAAGTAAAGACAACTCAGTCGGTAAAGTGAAAATCACAAAATAAATAATGAAACAGGAACGCCAATTGGTGTTCCTGTTTTTTTGGAAATTAATCAATTACTTAAGCACTCAATCTGTTTAATTTTCATTCATTATAAATATAACCTATAATAAAGGTGAATTTAATCTAATGAAAAGGGTGATTATTGTGGATGTAAGATTTCCAATTGGAGAATTAGAATTACCTGAAAAAGTAACAATGAATGATATTAATCAGTGGTTAGATGAGATTGGTAACTACGCAAATCGATTAAGAAAAGTTGTTGATGGATTAAACGACGAAGCATTAAAGAAAAAGTACAGAGAAGGTAGTTGGACAGTTAGACAGCTTGTCCATCATATAGCTGATTCTCAACTGAATATGTATCAACGTTTGAAGATTGCTTTGACTGATGATAGAAAGCCAACGATAGTTGGTTTTGATCAAGAAAAATGGATTGAATTACCAGATAATGAATTACCTATCGAATGTTCACTTAGAATGTTAGAAGGTATTAATGAACGGATAGTTGCAGTTGGACGAAGTTTATCTGAAGAACAACTGAAACGCGCATTCATTCATGAAGATAATGGCGAAACAACAGTAGCCTTTAAAATCGCGAAATTATCATGGCACGAAGAACATCATTTAGCACATATTAAATTAGCTTTAAATAATTAATCACATTACCGTCCAAATTACATTTGGATGGTATTTTTTATATAAAAAAATGGTAATTAATATTCTGAAAATTTTTAAAATAGTCTATTGCGAATATTTATAAAAACGCTTACAATTATAAAATACAATAGAGGGGGTACAACATCATGAATTTGGCAATACTTGGATTCATAATGGTTATCATTTTTATGATTCTCATTATGAGCAAAAAGATGTCAGCTTTAGCAGCATTAATTATAGTGCCAACAGTTTTCGGACTGATTGGAGGGTTTTATTCTAATTTAGGCGAATATATGGTGGATGGACTATTAACAGTGGCACCAACGGGTATTATGCTTGTATTCGCAATTTTATACTTTGGGGTTATGATTGACGCAGGATTATTTAATCCTGTTATTGAAGCAATTATGAAAGCTGTTAAAGGAGATCCAGTTAAGATTACAATTGGAACAGTAGCTTTAGCATCACTAGTTGCGTTAGATGGAGATGGCACGACAACGTTTATTATTACAGTTACGGCTATGCTTCCTTTATATAAGAAAATGGGCATGAACTTATACATATTATCAACGTTAGCACTGCTATCTATTGGTGTTATGAATATGACGCCATGGGGTGGGCCAACTGCAAGATCGATTTCTTCGCTACAGTTAACGACTGAAGAAGTATTTACACCGATTATTCCAGTAATGATAGCTGGCATACTATTCGCTGTATTTGCAGCTTACGTATTAGGTGTTAAAGAAAGAAGAAGAGTCGGTATTAAAAATCATTTAAGTTTAACACTTGATGAAATGCATAATTCTAATGGTACAGATGAAGATGAAAAAGCATTATTAAGACCGAAAATTGTGATTGTTAATGCACTATTAACAATACTATTATTAATCGCATTGATTACAAGTTTCTTACCAATTCCAGTATTATTCATGATTGGTTTTGCAATTGCATTACTAATCAATTATCCAAGCCTTGAAGTGCAATCTGAATTAATTAAACGTCATGCAGGTAATGTATTAGCAGTTGTAGGTTTAGTGTTTGCGTCTGGAATTTTTACAGGGGTTATGAATGGTACAGAAATGGTAGATGAGATGGCAAAAGCATTAGTAAATGTTATTCCTGAATCAATGGGTAATCATTTCGCACTTATCACAGCAATCTTAAGTATGCCATTCACATACTTTATGGCTAACGATCCATTTTATTATGGTATTTTGCCAATCTTAGCAGAATCTGCTCAACAATTTGGTGTCGCAAAAGCTGAAATGGCAAGAGCATCAATATTAGGACAACCATTACACGTATTAAGTCCACTTTATGCTGCCGGTTATTTATTAGTCGGTATGTTAGGCATAGATTATGGTACAAACCAAAAAGTTGTTATGAAATGGGCAATAGGTTCCTCAGTATTTATGATATTTGTTGCTGGAATAATTGGTGTTATTTCGTTTTAATTGGATGATTCATTATATATATTAAACTCAGAAATCTAATAAATAGGATTTCTGAGTTTTTTATGGAATAAAGTGTAAATATTCATAAATTTGATATAAAAATTTTGTTATGATATATGAATGAAGAAATAATAAAATCTTATAATATAATTGTTTAAAATGAGGTATGGTTTATATGTTATACGGTAAAGATTTTGTTAATACACATAGCAAAGCGTTTGCGCATGTTCTGGAAAAAGAAATTACGAAGTTATTAAATCCTCAAGAGATTCTGTTGTCATTGTCGATAAGCAAGCATTCATATTATGTAACATTGCTTAATACAGAATTACATAAATGGGTTAATTTTAGAATAAGTGATCATAAGAGGAAAGGTAGTCTTAAATCTCTATTTAGTATTTATTATGATCATTACAGTGATGTTGAAAGTATGATGGATGATATTAAAGAATATTTAGACAAGACATCGTGGACTTATTTTAGTTATCAACATTATTTCATACTAAAAGCAATCAAGTCGATGCCACATTATAAAGGTGGTATTTATGTAAAAATTCCTAAAGGAGACCCTAAACATTTAAATCATAAAGTAACATTTGAACAAGAAGTCAACGAAGGTACAATTTTAATTGAAACAAAGGATATAGATAATCATACTGAGAACTTAATAAGATCTTTGTATGTCCAAAATATGCTTGCAAGTGAAATGCATAAACATATAAGAAAATCACAAGTGTATGTTCCCTCGATTGGCATGAAGTTGTTAGAACGATTCTATACACTATATTATAAACAATATGAAGATGACTTTTCGGAAGATATTTATCAAAATTTTAAAGTGCCAGACAAAGAAGAAATATATATTGAATCAGATGAACAAATTTTACTTCAAATGGAAGATATAAAAGCATTTAATCGTTATTATGTATATGGTTTAATTAATAAACAACAACATTCATTGATTCACATAGGATATCATTTAGGAAATTTAACAGTAGGTGATTTAGAAGAAATACCAGTGATTAAAAAGTATAAGCACCATGAAGCTATCATGAAAGATCCATCACTCGTCTCGCCAGTTGTATTTATGACAGATATTACAGAACGAGAAGCACAAATAACAGTTAAAGCAATGTTGAATCAATATAGAATATTTAATCCAGCAAATTTTGGGGAAGTTGTTTCGTATAATCAAATGTATAATGATGAAAATGAATTTCAAATTGATAATGAAAGGATTAATCAAAAAATATACGGTGATTATAATATGTTACAACATCATATACAAACAGAATATGTAGACATTGAACAGTTAAATAAAGCACATATCTTAATTGTAAAGCTATCGATAGATAGTGATAAAGAAAGTGTGCCAGCTTCCAGAACATATTCAACAACATCAAAAGTAATTAAAAAAGCACTCGTCAGTCACTTAGAAATCAGTGAACGCGTAGCAAACAAAGTAGAATATATCGTAGGCATACATCCACACGATGGCAGGGTGATTACGGTATATAAAGTGAAAGAACAGAAAAAGAGATACACTAAATACAAAAATACAATAGGTAAATCTAAATATATATTTAATTTTTATGCTTATACTGAAAAAACATCAAATATCAATGATATTAAACTTGTAAAAACAATCAATACCGTACTCACGAATTATCAATTTGTAGATCAAAACGGTATGATGAAGCGGAGTAAACGAAAAGTAGTGTTTGTAAAAGGGAAATAATTTGAAAGTAAAGTGGGTTTATTTAGTGACCTTTATCTAAACAGTATGATAATAAAAAAACGCTCGAATGAGCGTTTTTTTATTTAAACTAATGCTTTAAAGTTTTCTAAGCGGTTTGCTTTTTCTTCTTCGCTAATGTTGTGTGCTTTTACGTAACGGTTTCTTTCGTGTGATGCACATTCGTGTGAGCATGCTCCAAGATATTTGTGTTCGTTCTCTTCTGTAACTAAGAATTGACGGTTACATTCTGGGTTACTACAGTTAATGTATCTTTCACATGGTGTGCCGTCGAACCATTCTTTACCGACTACTGTTTTTTCAACTTGGTTTACGTCTACGCTAATTCTTTCATCGAATACGTACATTTTACCGTCCCAGAATTCACCTTTAGTTTCTGGATCTTTACCGTAAGTTGCAATTCCGCCTTCTAATTGGCTAACATCTTCGAAACCTTCTTTTAATAAGAAGCCTGAGAATTTTTCACAACGGATACCGCCTGTACAATAAGTGACGATTTTTTTATCCATAAATTGTTCTTTATTCTCTTTAATCCAGTCTGGTAAATCTCTGAATCTTGTAATATCTGGACGAATTGCACCGCGGAAGTGTCCTAAGTCGTATTCGTAATCATTTCTTGCGTCAATGACAATTGTATCTTCTTCTAATAAAGCTTCTTTAAATTCTTTTGGTGATAAGTAGTTACCAGTTAATTCTCTAGGATCTACATCTTCTTCTAAGTCTAATGCTACGATTTCTGGTCTTGGACGCACGTGCATTTTTTTGAAAGTATGTCCTTCAGCTTCGTCGATTTTGAATGTAATGCCTTCAAATCTTTCGTCTGCTTTCATTTGTTCCATGTATTTATCTGTGTCAGCTTTCGTACCTGAAAGTGTACCGTTAATACCTTCAGTTGCTACTAAAATACGTCCTTTAAGTTCAAGGTCTTTACAAAATTCTAAATGCTCTGCTGCAAAAGTTTCGGGGTCAGTAATTGTTGTATATTTATAAAACAATAGTACTCTATAATCCATTTTCTTATCTCCTCTAATTCTCTTTTTTATTTATATGATATGTCAATTTGAAAGTATCTAGTTGATATGGAACAATTTTTATATGAATGTACATTTTTATCCTCATTATATTGTATCAAAAAAGTTGCATTTTTCAATTGTTTGATTTTGTAAAATAATATGAAATCGTTTTTATCTTTCATTTTGTGTGAATTCGAGGGTGAAAAGGAGTTATATTGACTGATATTTAATAAGAAAGTTAAACTTGTAATTCGCCTTCTTTAATTTCTTTTGTGCGATCGCCAAAGTGGTTGTCTAATTTAGTTAAAGTGGATATAAAGTTCATAAATTCTTCATCAGGTATTATTTTTAATAAGTAATCTAAATTTGTGATACATATCTTATTCAATTCTTTAATTTTTTCACGACCAACGTCTGTGATAAAGACATGAATTTTTCTATTATCTTCACTATCCATTTTCTTTTCTACAAAGCCTTCTCTAATTTGTTCGTTTAGTAAACGACTTAAATTTCCTTTATCCGTTTCTAAGGATTCGGCAAGTCCAGCTAATGTCATACCTTCATTTTCACTAATAAAATACAATAAGTTCAGGTAATTTAATGAATAACCATTATTATTAGCAACATGTCCCCATAGAAATTTAAAATTAGTATTCAATCGTAAAAGCTTAGTTTTAAAATCTTGTAATAAATCTTCTCTCTCTATATTTTCCATATTGTATTCCTCCATTAAATTAATTAATGCATTAAGATTTTATCAAACTTTCAATCATTAAAAAAATTTAGTTGTTAAGTACAATTAAATGAATATGAATCATAATATGTAAATTCACATAAAAAAGTTGAATAGCATGTATAATGCCATTCAACTTCATTATTTCTTATTTCCAACCTTTATGATTTCTGTATTTATAAAAAGCAGAAACATCAATATTTTGTTTTTCAGCAGTTTTAATAACTTGTCCTACATTTTTAAAGCCTAATAATTTAAAATAATTAATAAGTTGCTGTTTAGTTAAAGCGTCAGTATCTTTGTTTAATAGAGCTGCTAAATCTTGATCAGTATGGAAAGGTAAGCGCGTATCATCATGAAGCGTTAATCCATTTTGAGAATACGTTCTAGCATCAGCATGATGAGAATCAGTAACACTCACCGCACCAAAACCTAAAATAACTGCAGATAAAGTAACAGGAATTAATTTTTTGAATTTCATATATAACCATCTCCAATCATTTGATGAGTTGATTATAATATAAAAATTCCCAAAAAATAGGCAGTTAAAAGTTATTTAATAATAGTTAAGAATGAGTTAAGAAATAGAGGATTATTCTAAGTATTATAAATACTTCTCCATTAATTTTGTTAAATCACCATCGTTATTTATTTCTAAGCCGGTATCAACGAAGCCTAATTTAATATATAGCTCATATGCAATTTGATTTGGGATATCGACTAAGAGTGCAATGTGATTTATATGTGGCATATGTTCTAATAAGTAATGGTTGAGTTGTTGTAAGCTTTGTTTTGCGTAACCTTGTCTTAAGTAACGTTTATCTGTTGATAATGATCTTACAAAAATTGTGGATTCATCTGGTGTTGAAAAGTACTTTGTAAACTCGCTATGTTCATGCAAGACGAAGAATACAGCCAGATTATCATCTTCTGTTAATCCTAATATGCAATGTCTATTTTTATTTTGCGCTGCCAGTTCAATATTTTCTTTCGGTGTTTTTGTAAACTGAAGTTGTTCATCATCCATTTGATATGACTGGACTTTATCATAATAATTGTCGTTATATGCAATTAATTTCATAGTGGACCTCCAATATAATTTTAATTTGAAACAGTGTTTTCTTTAATGGTAAAGGATAATTGCTCAGCATTAATTTCGGCTTTTACTCCATAAGGTAATATGAATTTTGGTTCATTATGACCAAAGCTAGCATTGTAGAGAACAGGAGTATCTTCAATTTGCCATTCTTTCATCATTTTCTTCCAAATATTTTTGATTTCTTCTTTATCCGCACCGTTTGCAGGTGTTCCAATGATAATGCCATTAACATTTTTTAAGATACCAAGGTAGCCAAGAGTTCTGATATTCTGTTCAATAATTAAAGTGTTATTAAAGCTGCCTGAATTCTCTATGAATAAGATAGCATTTTTAAAAGTAGATGAACTTGGAAATAGGTCGGTTCCTCGAAGGTTATTTAACGTTTCTAAACAGCCTCCAATAAGTTTGCCACTCACTACGCCTCTACCATTAATTAATTCATATTCTCCTTTATCTATATATCCTCTTTGAATTATTTGATTTTCTTTTTCCCATCTAACGTTACTATCACGGATATAAGTTGCGTTTTTAATATTGTGAGAAGCGTCAGTTGTGAATAAAGTTTTATAAATATAGTCTATTGTATATTGATCCATTGCTACATTTTCAGCAAAATCTGTTAAAAGTGCTGGTCCATAATAAGTTGTGATACCTAATTTGTAAAAATACATATGTAAAGAAGTAATGTCTGAGTAACCTAAGAATATCTTGGGATTATTTTTTATAATATTTGGATCCAGAAATGGTATGATTCTGATTGATTCTGAACCACCTATACAATTAATAATTGCTTTAACTTCTGGATCAAGTAATGCTTTATGTAAATCATCAGCTCGCTTTTCAGGATGATTATATAAATAATCACTACCTGCTAATGCATTTGGCATAATTTTAACATTCAAATTAAAAATTGATTTGAGGCGTTCAATACCTTGATAAGTTCTCCATATTATAGATTTATCTCCAGCAATACCACTAGATAATGAAATAATTGCTATGGTATCTCCATACTTTAATTTATGAGGTAATATCATTTTTTACACCTACTTTTTAAGATTTATTATATTTTATCATAATTTGAATAGCCTTCCTCAAAAAGAATAAAAAGTTTAAATTGACATTTTTTTACAATGTATAATAATAAATTTAAAATTCTAGTGGGAGGCTATGATATGTCAGAGTTAAAAGGAATTCCTGAATCTATGTTAATACCACTTGCTGTTAAAGCGAGAGAGACTTTAAGTGATATGCCAATTATTAATGATCCTTTATCTGTTAAAATAATAAAAGAAATAGATAATCCTGTACTTGATACATATGTGGACTGGCTATCACAGCTTGGTATTAGTATTAGGACTGAAATTTTAGATGAAATTGTGATTAACTTTATTAAACATGCTAATCATCCATTTATTATCAATATTGGATGTGGATTAGATACGCGTCTCAGTCGATTGAAATTGAACAATATTCCTTGGATTGATGATGTTAAGCGTAATGTGCATTTTAAAGAAGATAGTGATATTTTAATAATATTTGAAGGTGTGTTAATGTATTTTGAGAAAGTAGAAGTTGAAGCTGTATATAAAGAGATTGCTCGTTCATTTGATAAGCATCATTTAGTAATTGCTTCAGAATTTTGTTCAAAGTTTATGACTAAACATACTAATAATCATCCATCTGTTTCTAAACTTACTAGTAAACCATTATTTAAGTTTGGTTATAATAATGTCATAGAGTTAAAAGACATTTTGCCGTGCAGTTGGAAAGTGATTAAAGAATATAATTACTTTGATAGATACTCACATAGATTGCGCTATTTGAAATGGTTTAAGTATATAGTCTATCTTAAAAATCGATTTAATAATAAAATTGTAATAATCAAAAACACTTAATATACAAGTGTAGTGGGAGTTGGCTATGGAAACGATATATTTAGCAGGCGGTTGTTTATGGGGCGTACAAGCTTTTGTAAAGACTTTACCTGGCGTAATTGAGACAGAAGCGGGTAGGGCGAATGGAAGTAGCCGTACACTTGAAGATGAATATGATGGCTATGCAGAATGTGTAAAGACTGTATTTGATCCTGCAATCGTTAGTGTAGAAGATTTGATGGCATACTTGTTTGAAATTATAGACCCATATAGTGTGAACAAACAAGGTGAAGACGTTGGATTGAAATATCGAACAGGTGTCTATAGTGAGCAAGAGCATCATTTAAAAGCTGCACGCCAATTTATAGCAAATAGAAGTGATGCAGACCGAATTGCAGTTGAGGTTAAAGCATTAGAGAATTATGTACGAAGTGCAGAAGAACACCAAGACCGTTTAGCAAAATGCCCAGACGATTATTGCCACATTTCCCAAGAAATGATGAATAAATATAAATAAAAGAGAATTGTGAGATGGGTTCAGAGGCGCTGTATTTATCAAGACTGCCCAAACAAGATAAACATACTAAGATTAGCTGTGAAGA